>Ga0182021_10000894_pt1 | contig 33748 bp, 20 predicted proteins | sample 612E3MmetaG_FD_120493 | JGI IMG/M metagenome (GOLD analysis project Ga0182021, IMG submission 120493) | Permafrost microbial communities from Stordalen Mire, Sweden - 612E3M metaG (Illumina Assembly) | ecosystem: Environmental > Terrestrial > Soil > Wetlands > Permafrost | place: Sweden... | reverse complement strand
TTGGTTTCATTTTTTTTTCTATATTGCAGAAAAAGTCACGCGGAAGATTAAAATTTTATTATGAGATTGAAGTTCGAACTGGAATATACACTGAATTGTTCGTCAAAAGTACTATTCTCACGGCTAAGCACTCCGGAGGGATTAGGTGAATGGTTTGCTGAAAACGTTGATGTGGATGGCGACATATTTATATTTACCTGGAATAATACCGAATCGAAAGCCCGCCTTTCCGCACTGAAGGAAAATAAACTCGTCAGATTCGAATGGTTAGACATGGAAAATGATGATGAGAATTACTTTGAATTCAAAATAAACATGGATGAACTTACAGGCGGCCTTGCACTAATAATATCTGATTTTGCCGAACCGGATGAAAAAGAGGATTCTGTTTTTTTATGGGATTCACAGATCAATGACCTGAAGAGATTGCTTGGTATTTGAAACGACATAACGGCGCAAAGGCATTTCGGCACAAAGGCATTTCGGCGCAACGGTTCAACAGCGCAACGGCGCAAAGGTATGCTCTGAATTTCTGCCAACATAACCAGCAACGTCCGGCGAAGCCGGAAGGCTCAGCATTAAAGCCTAAATATCAACATTAATTTCCTGTTATAATATATCTCTTAGCTGCTGAATCATTGAACCGTTGAGCCGTTGAACCGTTGAGCCATTGACCCATTGAGCCATTGACCCATTGAGCCGTTGAACCATTGAGCCGTTGAGCCATTGAGCCATTGACCCATTGAGCCGTTGAGCCATTATAAAGCAAATGGAATTAACAATATGATTTTTCACAAAAATCAAGTAGTTTTGCACTCAAATTTAATATAGGTGAAAAAGGTTGACAGTTTTGTTTTAAAATCATTTATCGGCCCGCTGATATTCACTTTTTTCATTGTGCTTATTATTCTTATATTGCAGTTCCTCTGGATGTATGTTGATGAGCTAGCGGGTAAAGGCCTTGATTTCAAAGTACTTGCTGAGCTGCTTTACCACTTTTCACTTACCTTCGTGCCAACTGCACTTCCCCTTGCCATACTACTTGCCTCACTGATGACTTTTGGAAATATGGGAGAGTTTAGCGAACTCTCAGCTCTAAAATCTTCAGGCATACCTTTACAGAGAATCATGCGACCCCTGATAATGCTCATTACAGTCATCGTCGTGGTTTCTTTCTACTTTTCAAATAATGTCCTCCCTTATTCAACACGGAAAGCCAGAACGCTTCTTTGGGATATCCGTCGCAAGAAACCTGATATAAATATCCAGGCGGGGACATTTTATAACGGAGTACCAGGCTTCAGTATCAAAATTACTACAAAAGATCCTGTGACAAACCGGCTCGATAACATCATAATCTATGATCATCGTATCAGAAATGGCAATACTTCCGTTACTTTAGCCGACTCGGGATATATGAAAACAACCCCTGATGGTACCGGGCTTATCATGATTCTTTATAGCGGTTATAATTACAGTGAGATAGAAGAAAAAAATCTGAATCCTGCAACCAGAAAGTATCCTTCAAGAAAAGATCGTTTTAAAGAGCAAAGGATAGTGATCCCACTTACAGGTTTTGATCTAGAACGAAGTGAAGATGGTCTTTTTAAATCAAACGCAGCTATGCTAAAGATCTCACAATTAACATTTTACATAGACTCAATGAATAAAATGTATCGTGAAAGACTAAATACTCAATTCAAAGAATTCAATATATTGAAAGTATATTCACAATCAGGTTATTTTCCTGCTGCTTATATACATGATGATAAAATTGATAATCTGAGAAAATTTAAGGAATTTGATGCCAGAGTCCTTCTTGATTCTCTAACAATAACAGAGAAAAGAACAGTAGTATTAAAAGCTATTGAAAATATCAAAGAGGCAAACAGTGATCTGGTTGTAAAAAATGAAATAGCACATTCTGAAGTCAGACGCATTAAACAATTTGAAGTTGAATGGAATAAAAAACTGACAATGTCATTCGCATGTCTGGTCTTCTTTTTCATTGGAGCGCCTCTGGGTGCTATTATAAGAAAAGGAGGGCTGGGTACTCCTGCAGTAATATCAATATTCTTCTTTGTTATCTTTTATGTTATCTCAATTTCAGGACAAAAGCTGGTTGAGGAGGATGTAGTTGGAACATTCGCAGGAATGTGGGCAGCTTCGTACATTTTACTGCCTATTGGTATTTTCCTTACGTATAAAGCCACAACTGACTCAGTCATCCTGAACATTGAAACATATCTGTTGTTCTTTAAAAAAATAAAAGACTATATATACAGGATTTACGTGAACGGCACCAGAAGAAATCCTGCACGGGACTTAAACTAAATATTATAATGAATACATTTAAACTGAATACAATCGAAGAAGCTATTGAAGATATAAAGAAGGGAAAACTATTAATAGTAGTTGATGACGAAGATCGCGAGAATGAAGGTGATTTCATCTGTTCAGCTGAATTAATTACACCTGAAATAGTTAATTTCATGGCTAAACATGGCCGCGGACTTATATGTGTCGCTCTTCCTGAAGAAAGATGTGAAGCTCTGGAACTCGATCTTATGGTCGGAAATAATACATCACTGCATGAGACACAATTTACTGTGTCTGTCGACTTCCTTAATGAAGAAACTACTACAGGAGTATCTGCAAAAGACAGGGCTCTAACAATCAAGGCTCTTGTCGACCCTTTGACAAAACCTTCTGATCTGGGTCGCCCCGGACATATCTTTCCTTTAAAAGCGAAAGCCAAAGGGGTACTTAGAAGGGCAGGTCACACGGAAGCTGTTGTCGATCTTACCAGACTGGCAGGTTTAATGCCGGGAGGCGCTCTAGTAGAAATAATGAATGACGATGGTTCAATGGCCAGGTTAGATGACCTCCGGAAAATCAGTGAAAAATTCAATATTAATATTATTGCAATCAAGGATCTGATAACATATACTCTTGAAAGAGATTCCATAATTGAAAAGGGAGTGAGAGTTAAACTTCCGACTGACAGAGGTGATTTTGAGTTTATTCCATTCCGTCAGACCAGCAACGGCATAGAACATGCCGCACTTGTAAAAGGATCCTGGACAAAGGATGAACCGGTACTCGTACGTCTTCATTCTTCCTGCTTTACCGGCGATATATTTGGTTCAATGAGATGCGATTGTGGGCCACAGCTTAAAAGAGCAATGGATATGGTTGAAGCCGAAGGAAAAGGTGTTGTAATCTATCTCAGTCAGGAAGGAAGAGGAATTGGCTTGTTGAACAAGATCAGAGCTTACCAGCTGCAGGATCAGGGTATGGATACTGTGCAGGCTAACGTGAAACTAGGATTCGGTGAAGACGAAAGAGACTATGGAGTTGGCGCCAGTATAATGCGTGAACTCGGATTGGGAAAAGTGCGTCTGATATCCAATAATCCTGTCAAAAGAGCAGGATTGGAAGGTTACGGAATAAGGATTGTCGAAACTATCCCGCTTATAATCGAATCAAATCCGCACAATAGATTCTATCTCGAGACCAAGGCAAATAAAATGGGGCATGACCTGACATGCTATAAACATACCAGCCCGGAATGATTTTGTATTTAGATCTTTAATAAATAAACTATTCATGAAAAATTTCAGGATAGTATTTATGGGGACGCCAGACTTCGCAGTATCAACTCTCGGCTCGCTGCTCATTAATGGGTATAATGTAGTCGGAGTTGTAACAACTCCCGACAAACCTTCGGGGAGAGGCAGAAAGATGAGCAAGTCAGCTGTAAAAGAATATGCAGAGTACAGCTCTCTTGATAATATCCTGCAACCTGAGAACCTGAAAGATGCAGAGTTTATTTCCAGACTTAAACAGCTTAAGCCCGACCTGTTTATCGTGGTAGCTTTCAGAATGCTTCCTGAAATTGTCTGGAAAATTCCATCAATCGGGACAATTAACCTGCATGCCTCCTTATTGCCTGACTATCGCGGCGCAGCTCCGATAAATCATGCTATTATAAACGGAGAAACAACTACAGGGGTTACAACCTTTTTCATCGATGAAAAAATCGATACCGGAAACATTCTCCTGAGGGATGAGGTGCAAATTTTTCCTTTCGAAAATGCCGGAGATCTTCATGACAAATTGATGAAACTCGGGGCACGGCTTGTCATTAAAACTCTTTCATATATTGCTGAAAACAAGATACAGGAACTACCTCAGACTCATTTTACACTTCCTGATAAATCATTGAAACCAGCTCCAAAGATTCACCCGGCTGACTGCTTTATTGACTGGAAAAATGAGCCAGAAAAAATCCATAATTTCATCAGGGGATTATCCCCATCCCCCGGAGCAAGATCAATACTGAAGAGCAATTCAGCAAAATACACATTTAAGATATTTGAAAGCCAGCCGGAAAACTCGGACCATGACCTAAAACCGGGAAAGATAATAACTGATGGAAAACATTTTATGAAGGTTGCATGTACCCATGGATTCATTAATATAATCAACCTTCAGATTGAAGGAAAAACCAGGATGAGTGTTGTGGAATTCCTAAGAGGATTTGAGATAACAGATTATATAATTGAGGTCAGTTAACAGGTTTGATTCTCCTTAAAAATATTTTTTCCCCGGTTCCTGGTTCACTTCCTTCAGCCATTCTGTTCATCTGGTACAGGCTTTTCAGTTTTATCCCGTACTTCTGGGAAATCAAATACATTGTATCGCCTTCTGCAGTATTATGATACTCTTTCCCGGGTTCAGCATGTTCCCTTTTAGGCTGAAGATATAAAATCTGTCCGGGGGAAAGGGTGAAATCACTCTTGAGCTCATTGTATTTTGACAATTCCCATCTCAGTAATCCGAACTCATTCTCCAGTTTCTCCTTTGTATCTCCGTCTTTAATAATGATATATTGTATCCTGTTATTTTCCATTATTCTTTGAGGCCTTGCCGGAACAGCATTGTTACTTAATACAGTCATAGACTTAGCTGGAATATTCATGGTCCGTAAAGAGTCAGGGTCCGTTCCCTTAACCGCGGTCTGAACTAACGGTGCGGCAGACTTGTATTCCCGGTCCAGCTGCCACAGGTTGTTTTCTTCAATTGTCCTGATCAGCATATTTGCATAGTCGGAGTTTGTGGCATATCCTGCTTTCTTTAAACCAACAGCCCAGCCTTTATAATCTGCGGGATCAATTTTAAAAAGAAAACTATACCGTGATCCCGATTTCAAAAAATCCGAATGATCATAAAATGACTCCTCAGGTCTGTTATATTTTCTGAAACATTCATTCCTGCTGTCATCATTATATTTGATTGAAAGTCCTTTCCAGTCATCGTGACATTTGATGCCAAAATAGTTGTTTGCTTCACGGGCAATACTACTGCGTCCGCAATCTGACTCGATCATAGCCTGGGCTAGTGTAATACTTGCCGGAATGCCTGTTCTCTTCATCTCACTAATAGCAAGATCTTTATATGTGTTTATATAATCTCCTTCGGATATCCTGGAAACGGTCGATGAGACAACTGGTTTATGTACCGCACATGAATACAGACCTGAGATCAGAATTAGAGGAAGAATGAATGGTAACCTGTTTCTCATTTGGATATTGTTTCGGACAAAAATATAAAAAAGTGCCTGAAATGTCTAATCTGGCTGAAGTGTTAGAGGTAATAATTGTTACCTTTATAACGAATACTGAATAAGAATGTTATGCAAAGAACAATTACCATATCATTTTCATACCAGGAATTTGAAACGCCTGAAGAGCTGACTCCGGATGACAGGGAGCTGATCTCTGTCGCCAGGGAATCAGCTGTAAATGCATATGCTCCCTATTCAAAATTCAGAGTAGGATCAGCGCTGAGGCTTGAGAGCGGTATTGTAATAAGCGGTACAAATGTCGAAAACGCAGCATTCCCGTCAGGGATATGTGCGGAAAGGAATGTGATTTCCAATGCCGTATCAAATCACCATAATGATAAGCCTGTAGCTATGGCTATTGCAGCTATGACTGATGATGGTTTCTGTGACGATCCGGTAACTCCGTGCGGAAACTGCCGTCAGGTAATCGCCGAGGAAGAATCGAGGAACGGAAATCAGATAAAAATAATTCTTTCGGGTAATAAAAGAACACTGATAACTGACAGTATCAGCAACCTTCTTCCATTACAATTCAACAGTAAAAGTCTGAAGGTCAATCTTCCCTGACAACAAGCTGGAAGCCTGCACCATGGATATTTTTTATTGTCAGATCAGGATCTTCCGATAAAAATTTTCTCAGTTTTGTTATATAAACATCCATGCTCCGGGCAGTAAAATAATCATCCGATCCCCATATTTTTTTCAATGCCATTTCCCTGCTGATCAGAGCGTTCGGGTTAATCGCAAGTAATTCAAGCAATTGTGCTTCTTTAGGAGACAGTTTTTTCTCATCATCACCGATTGTAAGCGTCCTGAGCCTCGAGTTAAAAATAAATTTTCCTATCTCATAGATATCTTTTGTTCCGGTCTGAAATTCGCGCCTGGAAAGTATTGCCCGTATTTTTGCAAGAAGTATATCGGTATCAAATGGTTTTGTAATATAATCATCACCTCCGGCGCCATATCCTTTAAGGACATCTTCTTTCAGTTTTTTAGCTGTCAAAAATATAATTGGGACTTCATTGTTTATCTTCCTAATCTCGCTTGCAATTGTAAAACCATCGACATGTGGAAGCATTATGTCAAGAATGCAGATATTAAAAAGTCCTTTTCTGAAATGATCAACAGCATATTTGCCATCGTCGACCCACTCAACCGAGTAGTCGTTTATTTCCAGATATGATTTCAGAACCGATCCGAAACTCAGGTCATCTTCAACAAGAAAAATCTTAACAGGTTTAGTGTTCATATTAGTTCTCCTGATTAAACGGTAAATAAATTTCGAACCGGCTCCCTTTGCCTGGTTCACTGAAAACGCTTATATTGCCTTTATGAGCATCAATAATCGCCCTTGAATAATTCAGGCCCAGACCGAATCCTTTTACATCATGCACATTGCCTGAACTTTGCCTGTAAAACCTTTCAAATATCTTGCCCTGAACTGCTTTTGTCATCCCTATTCCTTTATCCTCAACCGATAAAATTATCCCGGTTTCATTGTTCCTTGTTTTAATGGCAATCTCTGGTGATTCAGGAGAATACTTTATGGCATTGTCGAGGAGATTATTTACAAGATTTGTCAGATGTTCACTGTCGCCGCAAATTACGGGATCTGATGCCCCCAAATTGAGAATTATTTTCCCGTCCCGCTGCTGCACCTGTATATCGATCGTTTCAATTGCATGCCCGATAATTGAATGTAACGAGACATTTTCATACCTGAATTCAATTTCCTTTTTATCCAGTGATGCAATCTGCAGAATTGTTTCTACCTTTTTGTTCATCCTGCTGTTCTCTTTTTTTATCATTCCGATAAAATGTCTTATACTATTCTCATCATTTATGACTTTAGGATTGGTTATAGTATCTGCAGCCAGAGAAATTGTTGCAATCGGGGTTTTAAACTCATGCGTCATGTTGTTTATGAAATCGGATTTCATTTCAGAAATCTTTTTCTGCCTTATTAGAAAATAGAGGCTAAGGGCAAAAGTTGCAAGGATGAAAAGAGAGAAGAGCATGGATCCGCCAAGTATCAGCGCCATTGATCCCAGGACATAATTGGCACGTTCAGGAAATATTACCGAAAGCACAAGATCCTGTCGTATGATATTATCGGGAAATAACATGACCATATAGTTGCTCTTCAGAAAATCCTTTTTTTGAGTCTTTTTAAACGTTCCATCCTGGACCACTCCGTTTTTAATTATCGCATATTCGTATGGAGTCTGTATTCCAGATAAAGCCAATGATTGCCTGACTGCGTAATCAATTTCTTTGTTATCAAGTTCGAGAGTCTTTTCCCACTGGTATATCTCCGATATCATCCGGTCGCTCATATTCTGAAATTCGCTCGATCTTTTTTTGACCCAATCAAGGAATTCTTTCTGTTTTATATATACTGCTTTCGAATTTGTATTTATATCATTTAACGGTAAAGAATTAAATCTGCCGGATTCATCCCTTGCTGAAGTTACAACAGTTGATGAGTCAGTTACAATTGAATTATTGTCTTTTATAATGTAAGATTTATTTACTGTTGTCACCTTTCCCGTATCAGAATTTCCGGTCATAGACTGGTTTGTAATCCTGACGCTGATTTTGTCGTCCGGTTCGGAAGAATAGCTCCCAATGCTGAGATAGCTTGAAACATCACCATGGGAGTTACTGAATAAAAGAGGATCGGAAAGCATAAAATTATTAAAGAAATTCATCCTCCTCGATGATTCAATAGCAGTTGCTGCAGTATGAAGACTGACAATAACAGCATTATTAAAATTATCATTTCTTATACCTATCGCCCTGCTTATCCATACGATCTGAACCCAGATAATTCCAACAATAGACAAAAGCATCATTATGATCAGACCGGTGAATTTCATCCTGTTCATATTGCAAAAATAAATTATAATGTTGTGACTTAAACAGGATTTAACTTTTCATTAACTCTATTTAACCAGAATTTAACTGTAACTTACAGATAATAAAGGAATTTATTGGCCCGGATTGTAGAATATCTTCTTTAGATTATTAATTTTTGAAGGCTTGAAATCAGAAAATGGTTCCCTCCCGTTTTCATGCTACGGAATCGATAAAAACTGACCATATATCGCCTTCCGGGAAATGGGCTGTTATAGAAACTGGTTCATTTTTTACAGGATGAATAAACTCAAGCCTGCGTGCTAAAAGGCTTATCCCTCCATCTTCATTCGAGCGTGGAAAACCGTACTTCAGATCCCCTTTTATGGGACATCCTATCTTTGCAAGTTGTGCCCGTATCTGGTGGTGCCTGCCGGAATGAAGTTCAATTTCAAGCAGGTAATACTTTTCAGATCTTCCTTTCAACCTGTATGTCAGGCTTGCCTCTTTTGATCCTTTAACCTCAGTATCATATACATAAGATTTGTTCTGAGCCTCATTCTTCTTAAGAAAATGAGTTATTGTCTCTTCATCTTCAGGCGGTCTTTCCTTTACAATAGCCAGGTATGTCTTTTTTACTTTCTTTTCTCTGAACATTTCATTCAGCCGTTCAAGAGCTTTTGATGTCCGGGCAAAGAGTACAACTCCGCTTACAGGACGATCGAGCCTGTGTACAACTCCAAGGAATACTTCTCCCGGTTTTTTATACTTCTGGGCAATATATTTTTTAATTTCCGTATCCAGTGAAACATCTCCAGTCTTATCACCCTGCACCAGGTCGGAGGATCTTTTATAAACGGCTATTAAATGGTTATCTTCATATAGAATCTCAGCCATTCCAGATTTAATTAGTATTGTTCCTTTTCGTTAGGAAAACTCTGCGACCTAACATCCGCAATGTAAGACTGAACCGCTCCTTTTATTTCGGCATGCAGGTTATGATATCTTCTAAGAAAACGCGGAGAAAATTCCTGGGTAATACCAAGCATATCATGAAGAACCAACACCTGGCCGTCAGTTTTGCCGCCTGCGCCAATTCCTATTATAGGGATTTTCAGATCATTTGTAACCTCTTCGGCAAGCTTTGCCGGAATTTTTTCAAGCACAATCGCAAAACAACCAGTCTGTTCAAGTAACCTGGCATCTGCCAGAAGCTTACGCGCCTCATCATCCCCCTTAGCTCTTACAACATATGTCCCGAATTTATGTATTGCCTGAGGTGTAAGACCAAGATGTCCCATAACAGGAATTCCAGCTGAGAGTATCCTCTCAACAGATTCCACAACCTGCTGACCTCCTTCCAGTTTGACTGCATGCGCTCCGGTTTCTTTCATTATCCTTATGGATGAAGCCAGAGCTTCTTTGGAGTTACCCTGGTAAGTACCAAAAGGGAGGTCCACCACAACCAGTGCTCTTTTGACAGCCCTTACAACCGAAGCCGCATGATAAATCATGTTATCGAGAGTTATCGGAAGTGTTGTATCAAATCCTGCCATAACATTTGATGCAGAGTCTCCGACAAGAATAATATCAATTTCAGCTTCATCGAGAATTTTGGCTATCGAATAGTCATAACCTGTCAGCATTGCTATTTTCTCACCTTTGAGTTTCATCTCATAGAGGACATGAGTCGTGACCCTTTTAACAGATTTATGTATCGGCATAATTATTAAGGTGTTATTTACAGAGTGTAAAGTTACAGCTTTGTATCGGATGTTGCGTCCCGGGAACAATATCTTTTTATTTTGGCAGTGTTAATCAGAAGCTCTGTCGTTTTGTCATAATGATTGCTTTTGATAGAATAGTTATGCTGTTACGACCTTTTACCCCCAATCCTCCCGAAAGGTAATTTTCCTGATATTCTATTTTATCTAATTAATATTATGATAGTTATGACCCACCTTAAGGGGGGCAGGGGGGAATGCCTTTAGTCAGGAAAATCCAAAAAGAAACCTTGTCCTACATCCCATGAATTATCTTTCTGGTGCCATATTTTCATAGAATCAGACAATTATTTTAATGGCATAATCATTGCTTACTTATAATGTAAAATTGAAATATTTAAAATAAATATAACATGGGAAAAATAATTGGAATCGATCTGGGAACAACAAATTCATGTGTTGCAGTAATGGAAGGCAGTGAACCTGTTGTAATCCCGAACAGTGAGGGTAAAAGAACAACCCCCTCAATCGTGGCTTTCGTTGAAAACGGAGAACGCAAAGTAGGTGATCCCGCTAAACGACAGGCTATTACTAATTCTAAGAAAACCGTTTTCTCAATCAAAAGATTTATGGGAGAAACGTATGACAAGGTAACTAAAGAAATTAAGAGGGTTTCATATACTGTTGTTAAAGGCGATAATAATACTCCCCGTGTAAAAATTGATGACAGGATGTATTCTCCGCAGGAAATCTCTGCCATGATACTTCAGAAAATGAAGAAGACAGCAGAAGATTATCTTGGACAGGAGGTTACGGAAGCTGTGATCACAGTTCCAGCTTATTTCAGCGATTCACAGCGTCAGGCAACGAAAGAGGCAGGGGAAATTGCAGGTTTGAGCGTAAAAAGGATCATAAATGAACCTACTGCAGCCGCTCTGGCATATGGCCTCGACAAAAAATCAAAAGATCTTAAAATCGCAGTGTTTGACCTTGGTGGCGGAACTTTTGATATTTCAATCCTTGAACTCGGAGATGGGGTCTTCGAAGTTAAATCAACTAATGGCGATACCCACCTTGGCGGCGATGACTTTGACCATCTGATAATTGACTGGATGGCTGAAGAGTTCCTTAAAGATGAAGGAGTAGATCTCAGAAAAGATCCAATGGCATTGCAACGTCTTAAAGAAGCTGCTGAAAAAGCAAAAATCGAGCTTTCCAGTTCAACAACCACGGAGATTAATCTCCCGTATATTATTCCTATCGACGGAATTCCAAAACATCTTGTAAAAACACTTACCCGGTCAAACCTTGAGAAAATATGCGATAAACTTATCCAGGCATGTATCGAACCGTGCAAACTGGCGCTTAAAGATTCAGGCTTTTCCATCTCAGAAATAGATGAAGTTCTGCTTGTCGGAGGTTCAACCCGTATCCCGGCCATTCAACAGCTTGTTGAAAAATTCTTTGGACGTGTCCCTTCAAAAGGTGTCAATCCAGACGAAGTTGTCGCTGTCGGAGCAGCTATACAGGGAGGCGTACTTACCGGAGAAGTGAAAGATGTTCTTCTTCTTGATGTTACACCATTATCTCTTGGTATAGAAACAATGGGAGGAGTTATGACTAAACTTATCGAATCGAACACTACCATTCCGACCAAAAAAACAGAAGTATTTACGACTGCAGCAGATAGTCAGCCATCGGTTGAAATACATGTATTACAGGGCGAAAGACCAATGGCCACAGGTAATAAGACCATAGGCCGGTTCCATCTTGACGGCATTCCACCGGCCCCCAGAGGAGTCCCACAGATTGAAGTAAGCTTTGATATAGATGCAAACGGAATACTCCATGTAGCCGCAAAAGACAGGGGCACCGGTAAAGAACAGAGAATCAGGATTGAAGCATCGTCAGGTTTAAGTGACGAAGAGATCAGAAAAATGCGGGATGAAGCCAAAGCCAATGCTGAAGCAGATAATAAAGCCAGGGAAAAAGTTGAGAAGATCAATACGGCTGACAGTATGATCTTTACAACCGAAAAGCAGCTAAAGGAATTTGGCGACAAACTCCCTGCCGACAAAAAGCCCGCTATAGAAGATGCTCTTGCCAAGCTTAAGGAAGCTCACAAATCACAGGATATTGCAGCTATCGATAAAGCTCTTGCTGATTTAAATGCAGTATGGCAGATTGCTTCTGAAGAAATGTATAAAACTGCTCAGAACACAGGCCCGTCATCGTCAGGACCGGGTGAACAAAAACCAGGCGGAGATGACAATAAATCAGGAAGTGATGAAGTAACGGATGTTGAATTTGAAGAGGTAAAGTAATCTGATGCTAAATAATTCATTAAAGAGGTTGGAAAATTCCAGCCTCTTTTTTTACATTCTGACCCTGTGCTATCTGCGGTAGTTTTTTTTGTATTTTTACAAAAATTTCATTTAATTGAAAAGAGCGTGAAAGCAGCTTTGATGGCGTTTCTGTTAACCATTTCATTAACAGCAATATGCCAGACCGGATCTGAAATAAACAAAACTGATCCGCAGGGGAGGAAACAGGGACGCTGGATCAAAAAATATCCGGGCGAAATTGTTATGTATGATGGTTATTTTAAAAACGATCATCCAGTTGGTGAGTTCAGAAGATTTTATGAAAGCAGTACCTTAAAGTCTCTGTTAATATTCTCTGAAGATGGCACAAAGGCAGATGCAACAATTTATCATCCCAATGGTAATATCGCTTCAAAAGGAACATATATAAATCAGAAGAAAGAGGGAAAATGGCAGTTTTTTTCAGCTTTGATAAAGGATTATCTCATATGTGAAGAATCCTACTCGGGAAACCTGGTAAATGGGCAATCTGTTAAATTCTATCCCGACAGTACTGTTGCCGAAAGAGTCAACTATATTAATAATCTTAAACAGGGGGAATTGACCAGCTATTATCCAAACGGGGCTAAATGTCTGAATTCTAATTATTTGAATGACAAATTAAATGGTAAATTCGAGGTCTGGTTTGAAAATGGGAGTATCCAGTTCTCAGGGCAATATAATAATGATACCAGAGATGGAACCTGGTACATTTATAATAATGACGGAAAGCTGAAATACAAACTTGAATACATTGCCGGAGTGACCAATGACCGGCAGCTGGATATTGATGAATCGGACTACCTGGATTCCCTTGAGAAAAACATGGGAAAAATTGCTGACCCGGAAAAACAGGAATGACAGAATAATGCAGATTGTGAACAAATTATCAGGTTGTATACTCAAATTTTTAGTTATTGTATTGCTTTGTGAAACTAATTTATTGAACGGGCAGGCATTAACCTATTCATATTTCTACAGGGTCTATCTGAAGGATAAAGGTTCAAACGGAGCAATCAGCTATCCTCCCGGTAATATTCTTTCACCCAGGGCCATAAGCCGCCGGCAAAAAGCCGGAATTCCTGTTGATTACAGTGATATTCCTGTAAATAAAGACTATCTGTATCAGATATCGGCAGCCGGATTCACACTTCATTGTACCTCAAAGTGGATGAACACAGCTTTGTTCAAGACACAATCACCCGCAGATATAAACCTTCTTCTGAATTTACCATTTGTAAGTGATGTCAAAATTGTCAGGACACCCGGGAAGAAAAGAATTTTAAATGATAAACTCTTCTTCCAGTTAAATCAGGCTGACTTTCCGGCGTTTGACACTCCGGTTGCAATGGTTAATGGCTCTCCTTTGCATAATTCGGGCTTTGACGGGAAAAATATTCTGATAGCTATCCTTGATGGAGGATTCACCGATGCAGATAAGATCTCTTCTGTTCAGGACCTGAGAATAAGAAATGGCATAAAAGCAACATATGATTTTGTAAAAAATAATAATTTCGTATATAGTTTCAGCACACATGGAACTGCGGTATTTTCAGTTCTTGCCGGAAAAGCTCAGGGCTTTATTGAAGGGACAGCCCCGGGATCTGATTATCTTCTTTTAAAAACTGAAGATGTAGAATCGGAATTCCCCTGCGAGGAAGATTTCTGGGCTGCTGGTGCTGAATTTGCTGATAGTTCAGGCGCTGATATAATTTCTTCTTCTCTCGGATATTTCACTTTCGATGATCCTTCACTAAATTATAAATTTTCTGATCTTGACGGGAAAACAGCCTTTGTAACACGAGCCGCTGAATCAGCAGCTTCAAAAGGAATCCTTGTTGTCAACAGCGCCGGGAATGAAAGGACGACAAACTGGAAACGTATCATTTTCCCGGCTGACGGGAAAAGAGTTTTAGCTGTTGGAGCTGTCGACGGGAATAATCTTATTTCAGATTTTTCATCAGCCGGTCCCTCGGCAGACGGAAGAATTAAGCCTGATAACGTCGCCCTGGGGGTGAATGTTCCGATACAAACTGCAACAAATTCTTTTTTCAGATCTAACGGGACATCATTTTCATGCCCGGTTTTAAGCGGAATGGCAGCATGCCTTATGCAGGCGGTTCCTGAGGCTAAAAACTCCGACGTAATTGAAGCCCTTCACTCCTGTGCTGACAGGTATAATTCACCGGACTCCCTGTATGGTTATGGCATTCCTGATATGGTTCTGGGCCTTAAAAAACTGCAGGACTTATATGTTAAAGTACCTGATAATGAAATCATTTCATTCCCAAACCCGACAGCTGCTGATTTTGAATTAATCTTTCGTGAGCCGCCGGAGAGCTTTAGAATAGAAATCTTCTCCATATCAGGCAAAATTATCTCCGGAAAGGAATTTCCTGATTATCCCGGGAGAACAATTTTAATTACAGAACTGAACGATCAGCCACAAGGGATCTATTATATCAGAGTAATTAAAAAGAATGATGCACGTGTGCTGAAAATTATTAAGATAAGGAACTGATTATGACTGAAAAATTGTCATTAACCGAATTACAGCTCATAATAAGAGATTCGCTTTATCTGGCATTGCCTGATTGGTATTGGGTTATTGCTGAAATATCAGAGATTAAAGAAAACTACTCCGGCCATTGTTACCTTGAACTAATTGAAAAACAATCCGGTGAGAATAATGTAAGGGCAAGGGTAAAAGCAATTATATGGAGCAACCGCTACAGGTTCCTTAAATCATTTTTCGAAAATATTACGGGAGAGTCGCTGAAAGAGGGCCTCAAAATACTGGTTAAAACAAAGGTTGAATATCACGAATTATATGGTTTGAGCCTGATTATATCAGATATTGATCCTGCATTTACTATCGGCGAAATGGCAATGAGGCGCCAGCAGATCATTAATAAGCTTGAGCAAGAAGGAGTGTTTTCAATGAACAGGGAGATGGACCTCCCAATGGTTCCTCAAAGAATTGCGATAATTTCTTCAAAAAACGCAGCTGGATATTCTGATTTCATCAATCACCTTAAAGGAAACAGTTTTGGGTATGTATTTTATACCGCATTGATAGATACTGTAATGCAAGGGACAGAAACCGAATCCGGCGTAATAAATGCTCTTGATAAAATAGCAGAAATATCCGATTTATTCGATCTGGTTGTTATAATAAGAGGAGGAGGCTCGCAAACTGATCTCAGCTGGTTTGACAGTTACAATATTGCCTACCATGTTACACAGTTTCCTTTGCCGGTAATAACCGGGATTGGCCATGATAAGGATATGTCGGTCACTGATATGGTAGCAAACAGGTCGCTTAAAACTCCCACTGCAGTTGCCGATTTTCTGATCGATTGTGTTGCCGCAGCTGAAAACCATCTTGTTGAAATGAAATCCGAGATAACTGAGCTTGTAAGGATTATTATGGAAAAAAACAGAAACCGGATCGATACATCAGCGATAAAACTACTTCCTCTTACCAGAATCATGCTGTCAGTTATAAAAGATAAACTCTCAGGCAAAATAATAGATATTATTAATGTCGGTAAAGAACAAACTTTCAAGGCAGCACTCATTCCAGCTAATCTGGAATCACGGCTTTATTCTGATATTAAATCATTTCTATGGATAAGGGAAGAATTGCTGAAAAGAACACTCCGGGAACTCTCTGGTGTTACATCTGATAATTTATCATTGAATAACAATAAGTTATCGGGATTTGAAAATACCCTGAACATTCTCAATCCTGAAAATGTTCTTCAGCGGGGGTTTACCATAACATCATTAAACGGCAGGATTTTGAGAAACCACGATCAGGCAAAAGCAAATGATCTTATCGATACTGAATTCCACGACGGATCTGTGAAAAGCCGGGTGGTTGGGAATAGTTAATGAGATAAAGTTGTAATTTTGATATACTGAAAGAATATGAACCATCCAAATAACGATATCGGTCAGGGAATGTTTTAATAAAATAAATTATGGCAAAAAAAGAATTTTCATTCAATGAGTCGATAATTGAAATAGAGGGTATTCTCAGGAATATCGAAAGCGGTGATCTTGATGTCGATAAACTGTCAGTTGAAGTAAAACGTGCTGCTGATCTGATAAAACTTTGCCAGCAAAAATTAAGATCGACAGAAGAAGAGATAAACAGTATATTTAAGGACTTGCCATAAAAGTAAATCAGGACTGGCGTCCTGATTTACTACTTTACTACCCTAAACCTAAATCCATGAAAAAACTCTAAAAACCCTAAAACCACCTTCTAATACTTAAACGGATGAACTATATAAAATGTTCTGAATATTTTAAAATTTTTAACAAAAAATGAAATTATTTTACGAAGCGGTCATTTTTCAACACCAAGTACCTCTTTTAATGCCTGAACAAATGTATCCTTGGGTAATGCCCCCATTGCCATCTGAGGCTGACCTTCCAAAGGAACGAATAGAAAAGAAGGAATGTTTCTTATTCCAAAAACTGCTGCAAGTTCCTGCTCCTCTTCAGTATCAACTTTGAATATATTGAGTTTTTCTCCATATTCTACAGCAAGCTCTTCCAGCACAGGCGTAACAATTTTGCATGGACCACACCAATCCGCATAGAAATCGATCAAACAAGGTTTATCCCCTTCAAATTTCCACTCTTTGTTATTTTCGTAATTAAATACTTTTTTCAAAAACGATTCTTTTGTCAAATGTTCTATCATCGCATCATTAATTTTTCATTTTGTCAACCATAGTACTTTCATCAATATGTCAACCTTCATGCCAATTGAAGGTAAGGATCATAACTTACAGGAAATTGAGTATTAATTGTAACTTTGTCATGATTATTTAACAAATTGTCATATCTATATATGAATATATGTCTTAATGACAAAATTTTCGAAACTCTCAGCAATGTGGTTACCGAAGAGAATGTAAAAGCCTATGTTATTGGTGGTTGGGTTAGAGATTGTATTCTCAGAAGGGATCATCCGGAAAAAGATATCGATATTGTTGTTCTCGGAAGCGGTATAGAAATAGCCCGTAAGGTAGCCAGGAAATTAAGACCCGGTATAAAAGTAAGTGTTTTTAAGAATTTTGGAACAGCAATGTTTAGGAATAATGAGTATGACATTGAGTTTGTTGGCGCCAGGAAGGAATCATATGACAGGAATTCACGAAAACCTGTTGTGGAAGATGGAACTCTGGAAGATGATCAGAGGAGAAGGGATTTCACGATCAATGCTCTTGCAATAAGCTTAAATAAGGATACTTTCGGTGAGTTTACCGATCCGTTCGGAGGATTGGATGACCTCAGAAATAAAATAATCAGGACGCCGCTTGACCCTGATAAAACTTTTTCCGACGACCCTTTAAGGTTGATGAGAGCGATCAGATTTGCTACACAGCTTAATTTCACAATAGAAGAAAGCACATTCGGGGCAATAAAAGAAAATGCTGAGCGGATAAGAATAGTATCTCCTGAACGGATTGTTACCGAGCTGAATAAGATAATAATGTGCATTCATCCCTCAAAGGGATTTATTCTTCTTGAAAAAGCAGGCCTTCTCGGGATTATATTTCCGGAGTTAGATAATCTGAAGGGAGTCGAAACAAAAGGAGGAAAGGCCCACAAAGACAATTTTCATCACTCTATAAAAGTTCTCGACAATATAAGCAAAAACACTGATAATCTCTGGCTTAGATGGGCAGCTCTTCTTCACGATGTTGCAAAACCTGTTACAAAAAAGTATTCTGCCGAAACAGGCTGGTCATTTCATGGTCATGAATACCTGGGTTCTAAAATGATCCCTGATATATTCCGGAAGCTTAAATTACCTCTGAATGAGAAAATGAAATATGTTCAGAAACTGGTTGATCTCCATCTCCGTCCGATTGCCTTGTCTCAGGAGTTGGTAACAGATTCTGCTATAAGAAGATTGCTTTTTGAAGCCGGTGATGATATCGATGATCTGATGATTTTGTGTGAAGCAGATATCACGTCAAACAACGAAGCAAAAAAATCGAAGCATCTTGAAAATTTTAAAATTGTCAGGAATAAGCTTAGAGAGATTGAAGAAAAGGATGCTATCAGAAATTTTCAGCCTCCGGTGGATGGAAGCGAGATTATGAGAGCATTTGGAATAAAACCGGGACAAGAAGTCGGCATTATTAAAAATGCTATCAGGGAAGCGATTCTTGACGGTCTGATTCCCAACGAATATGAAGCAGCAAGAAAGCTGATGATCACTAAGGGAGTCGAACTTGGCCTGACACCTTCTGATAATACTATCTGATCTTAACGTCAAGTAATACAGGCAGATGATCACTGAATCCTCCCTGGTACCTGTAACCCCGATAAGTTGAAAAAGGGCTTACACCGGGATATTTAGGATCTTTTCTGAGGAGGAAATCCGGCTTAAAAACTTTTAAATTATCTTCACTGGTATAAGATCCCTTCCTGCATATTAGAAGATTGTTTGATACTATTACCTGGTCTATCATTTCCCATGTTCCCATATAGCGATACGTTCCTTCACCCTTGCCAGCCTTTTTTTCAGAAAGATTCACCATAAGTGTCCCTGAATCTGGCGATGCGGTCAGCAACTTTATCTCCTGATCATCAGGTGTGCTGTTAAAATCACCCAAAATTATAATCTTAGCCTCTCCTCCTCGTGCACTCAATATAGAATCAGCTTTTCCTCTTACCATTTCCGCTATCCTTAATCTGAGATCTTCCATAGCAAGTACACCTCCCCTTCTTGATGGCCAATGATTAACAATTATGTGAAATGTATCGGAGTTGATTAATAATTTAGCGTAAAGCACACTTCTGGTGGTGAAGTCCGAACGTTTAATCCCTGCCGGTATCCAATACCTATAATCAATAACTTCTACTAAATCCTTTCTATAGATCAGGCAGACATCAATTCCTCTCTGATCAGGTGATTCCTCATGGATAATCCTGTAATTATATTTCGTCAGATATGTCCCATAAACAATATCCTCAAGGACCTTCCTGTTTTCAACCTCGCACATTGCAACCATGGCGGGAGGATTCCATTCTCCTGCAGCAATAATGGTTTTATAAACGGAATTGATTTTCTTATTGTATCTTGTTAAGTTCCATCGCATCAGACCTCCCGGGAGAAAGTCCTCATCATTTTTAAGAGTATCGTGAAAAGAATCGAACAGATTCTCAACATTATAAAACATCATTCTCACAGGTTGATTTCCTTTACCCTGTGAATACCCTCTTATTGTTAAAATAATTATCAGGGTGAAAATACCTGAAATTCTGTATGAGGAAACATTAAAAAGCATTTAACCACCGGTAGCGCCGGGCATTTTCTCCAAATTTAAATGCCAGTGTAAGTTCATGAGTACCATAACTTTGTCCCCGGATATCAGTCAGAGTCAGGTCAAGGGCATAAGCAAAATAAAAATGATCATATTTAAAACCCGCCATTACGATTATGGCATCGCTGGTACGGTATGACACTCCCAGCCAGTAATCATTCTTATAATATATTCTGGAAGTAAAATCAGCCTGGAATGTCTTGAAGAACATATCCGATGATTTAAAGAGTACTGAGGGTTCAATTAACCAGTTTTCTGAAATCGGAAACTTAATGGCTCCTGTAAGAAAGTAATTACCAAGTTCTTTTCTTCCGGCCGTAGTATCGGCAATCAATAATGAACCTCTGAGAAGATTGGACATTGAAAAACCAATATAATACTTTGGTGTCGAAAAGCTTGTTCCAAAGTTGAAATCCGGAATAAAGACTGATCTGTCGAAAGTATTCATTAATGGGTCATTATGATCATAGATCAGATTATCGGTATTAACATAAAACTGGTAAGCCGTAAGTGCCAGACCAAATGAGAGGTAATTTGTAGTCAGCCTGTCGGCCTGACCTAATGCAAGATGGTATGCATATGCGGCCTGAATACCTGTGCGATGCATAATACCATTATTGTCGTTGAAGACATATCCTCCAAGACCTACCCTCCCGCCTTTCGTTGGCTTGACAAGTTTTTTCCGTACGTGAGTTGATCTTGAGATATAACTGTCTTTCAGGATACGGGTCTGGAAACTGGCGGCATAAGTACTTGGTGATCCGGACATTCCGACCCATTGTTCCCTTACTGTCAGATTGACTGTAGTATAGCCGTCACGACCGGCCAAAGACGGGTTTATCAGAAATCCATTCATGAGGTACTGGCTGTACATCGGAAATGGTTGGGCAAAAGCAGTTCCAATAATAAAACTGAATGCAATCGCCGTTAAAATACTTCTTAAAGACCTCATATACTTAGCGTTCAAATAATGTTAATACTTATCTGATTATACTTACTACACCGGTTCTTGGTTGCAACTCTTTACTCAGGTGAAGAATATAATGATAAGAATCCGTTGGTAAAAGTTCCCCATTAAATCTTCCATCCCAAGGATTTGCAGCAATATTTCTAGAGTGGTATACCAGTTGTCCCCATCTGTTATAAACAAATACTTCCGCATCCGGGAATAATTCAATATTCTTTATCTTCCAGGTATCATTATATCCGTCATTATTTGGTGTAATGATTTCCGGTATCACAATGCACGCTTCAGAACCGGTAACACCTACCGTAATATCGAGAGATGCATTACAACCGTTTACATCAGTAACAACAACACTATAGGTCCCGTCAGGTATATTGAGCCGGTCCGAAGTCAGTATTCCATCTGACCAGATAACTCTGTAGGGTTGCCCTCCTCCGGTAATGGTAAGCCTGATATTTCCGTCAGCATTACCCGGACATGATGCATTATCGATTACCGGAGCTATTGAAATTTGAACAGGTTGTGTTATAGTAGCAGAAACATTTGTTGTACAGAGATTTACATCACGTATTGTTATGGTATAGGTACCAGCTGCAAGGCCGCTGAATGTAGCAGAAGCCTGATATGGTTCACCGTTAAAACTGTATTGGTATGGAGCTGTTCCTCCGGTACCTGACACAGTGACAGTTCCGTTTGAAAGTCCGAAACATGATACATTCATTTGTGTTGAAATGCTTCCGGTAAAGGGTAACGGAGACTGTGTTATAGTTAGCGGGATATTAAATGTACAATTGTTGGCATCCTGAACAGTAATTGTATAATTCCCTGCAGCTAATGGTCCAAATGTACCGGAACTCTGATAAGATCCTGATCCAATTTTATAATTATAAGGGGATGTTCCTCCTGAACCGGTAACAGTTACGCCACCGGTACTGCTTCCATAACAAAGAACATTTGTCAGAGAATTTATTGATCCTCCTAAAGCTACAGAAGGCTGAGTAATCGTAAAATTCACATCAAAAGCAGATAATTCAGAATCTCTTACAGTTACCGTATAGCTCCCGGCTGCAAGATTTCCAAACGTACCGGATGACTGGTACGATCCTGAACCCAGTTTATATTCGTAAGGTGGTTTCCCTCCGGAGCCTGTCACTGTGACACTGCCGGTTGAAGTACCAAAACATGCAACATTGGTTAGCGAAGTTGTTTTCCCCGAAAGTGGTTCAGGTGGCTGGGTTACAGTGACTGTAATATCGAAAGTACAAAGATTGATATCACGCGCGGTGATTGTATAGGTCCCGGCGGCAAGTGAGCCAAAGGTGCCTGAATCCTGATATAGTCCACCTCCTATCTTGTATTGATAAGGTGAAGTTCCACCTGATCCTGCTACCGTAACAGCGCCATCACTAATCCCAAAAGCAGAGACATTTGTCTGGGAAACTATATTTACCGAAAGTGCCGTTAATGGCTGTGTAATGATGACCGGGAATGAAGCAGATTTACAACCCGTGACATCAGTTACTATTACTGAATATGAGCCGGCTGCCAGATTACTCTGATCCTCAGACAATGGAACCACTCCTGGTCCTGTCCATGCAAATGTATAAGGTCCTGTTCCGCCGGCAGTAGTTATATTGATTGAACCGGTAGCTGCTCCAAAGCATAATACATTCGTCTGAGAACCGGTTACTGACGGATTCTGATTGAAGCTGATACTGACATCGTCTGATGATGGAGGACAGACAGAATTACTGATGGTCCAGCGCAGAAAATATATTGTCCCGGCTGTTCCGCTAAATGTACTGGCAGGATTGGAGGGTTGGGCAATAGCTCCACCAGTTCCACTGATAATCGTCCACAAACCAGTCCCTGTTAATGGAGTATTAGCTGCCAGGATCGTCGAAGTTATTCCGCACATAGCTGAACCTGTCTGATCTGCTCCTGCACCTGAAACTGTCGGCGCCGGCACTACGGATACTGTTACAGAGGCCGTATTTGAACATCCTCCGGCATTGGTAACAATCACATCCACTACCTGTCCGCTGGTTAATGTGGTATTTGTGTAAGTTGGTGAACTACTGTTCTGTACGCTAGATCCATTGATCCTGAAATTATAGTTTGTACCACCACTGGCTGTGAAGGTGGCACTCACACCTGCACAGAAAATGTTGCCAGCGCCTGAACTGACAAGGGTTGCTGCCGGCAGGTTATTAACGATATTTGTTATGCCGGTTGAAATTGCACTGCAGCCGGCTGCGTCAGTCACTATCACATCAACAATCTGTCCGTTGGTGAGAGAAGTAGTTGTATACGTTGATGATACCCCATCCTGGACACTTGTCCCATTAACCCTGAAATTATAGCTCGTCCCTCCTCCGGCAGTAAAAGTAACACTGGTTCCTGTGCAGAATGTGTTGTCTGCATCAGAACTGATAAGAGTAGCCGTCGGCAGCAGAAGAACTTTGTTGACAATACCGGTAGAAGTGGCGCTGCAACCAGGAGCATTGGTGACAATAACATCTACAATTTGTCCGTCCGACAAACTTGTTGTGGAATAGGTTGCCACTTCACTGTCCTGCACACTGGTACTATTAATCCTGAAGTTATAGCTTGTGCCACCGCTTGCCGTGAAAGTGATCCTGGTACCTGAACAGAACATGTTATCCGGATCCGAACTGATTAGTCCTGGAATAGGTAAACCTGTTACAGAAACTAAGGTAGTTGCTGTGCCTGAACATCCTTTGCTGTTAGTAACAGTGATGATATATGAACCTGCCATTGCCAGTGAGGCATTTGCAGATACAACAGGACTCTGTATTGTGCTTGTAAATCCATTGGGTCCGGTCCATGAATAGATTGCCATTCCTGAAGGACCGATAAGCTGAAGCTGGTTACCAATGCAAACAGGACCATTATTTCCTGCAGTCGCTACCGGTGAACCAATAACCGTAATAACAACACTGTTGCTTTTTGTACAACCGCTGGCAATGTTGGTTTCAACAAGTGTATATGTTGTTGTTACTAAAGGAGATGCAACGGGATTTGCAACTGTTGAATTAAACCCGGCAGGAACCGAGCTCCATTGATATGAATTACCGGATACCGGTGCGGCGCCAAGAGTGGTAACGGTGCCCAGACATATATTCCTGTCGGGACCGGTTATAGCAGCCGGTATGGTATTGACGGTAATCGCGATGGTTCTGGGCGCACTTGTTCCACATACATTTGTCGCCGTTACAGATAAAGTACCACTTGTTGCAGTCGTATTGAAATCAATCGTCACCGAGTTGCCGGTACCGTTTATTGTTTGTCCTGTTCCCGAATAGGTCCAGTTATATGTATTTCCTGAAACAGCAGGAACTGTGTAAATATATCCTCCTGAACCCTGGCAAACCTGAGCTGGAGCAGACATGAAATTTGAAGGCTTGGCGGCTTCAACTGGGAAAGATATTATTACATCGTCAGATGAAGTACAGGAAAAGTTGCTGATAGTCCAGCGTAATACATAGGTTTTACCCAGGATGCCCGTAAAATCAGAATTTTTCTGGGTATTGTTGATAAATGTACCACCGGCACCACTGACTTTCGTCCATAAGCCGGAATAAGGCGCCGGATCATTCCCGGCAAGCGTTAGTCCTGAGACTCCGCATAGAGATCTGTCCGCACCGGCATTTGCATCTGTGGGTTTAGCATATACATTTACAATGCTGCGAGTGACAACTCCGGTATTAATAACATTTCCGGTATGATAAGTAAACCCGGTCAGTTTATAAGCCCCGGGAACCGGAGTAGGAAGGACAAATGTCGTTGAAGTCACAGTTATTGTGGGCTGTGGAACACCGTTAATTGTATAATCAAGAGTATAATTCAAATCAATCGGATTAAATGATGAAAAACTAACGGGAATACCATCAGCTCCGCATATCGGACCAGCTGGTGCAAATGAAGCTCTTGGCCTGGTCATGGTAACACTGCCTGTGGTAAAGTTCTTTGATGATATTGGTATACTTACATCATTTTCTGTGGCAACATCCCCGTTATCTTCATCACCCGAAGTTACGGAAGAAAGTTCACTCCATGAGCCAGAATTAAATTCTGCAACCCGCATATCGGATATACCATTTACTGTGACAAGCGGATTCACATCACTAACCTGATCCCATGCTATTTTTATTTTTGCTGTTCCGGTAATAGTCGTATTAACTCCCCAGAATTCCTTCTTACTGGTCACTTTCAGAGGATCTGTCAGAGAAGTGGCAGTCAGATTCGGCATAAAACATTCAGCATTCCAGAATAAAGTACTTCCTGCAGTTGAAGTGAGGGTGAAATTATGCCCTTTGACCGTCCCGTTTCCTAACGGATAAAGGAAGCTTCCGCCATTGATGATCTTCTTTATTAATGGACCGTTGATAAATGAAACGGCACTTCCTCCGTCAGGAATAATAATATCGGAAGAGGTGCTCCATAGAACAAGTTTATTGGTCAGGGAAGTATTTACAATACCCCTGGTGAGTAACAACTCATTATCTATTTCAATCAATCCGTTTGTGCCGATATTCAATCCCGAAGGATTATTGATCTCAAGGTTATTAAACCTGTTAGTACCGGAGAAGTCCCCGGTAATTCCACCAAGGGTTTGAAGAGACTGACCGGCAAAGGATACTGTTGAAGCAGGTGATGGACCAATACCGCTTATAAAGGCACCGGTATTATAACGTTCCATCGTTCCAAGGATTGTAAGCTTACTCCTGTTTACGCTATTGTCCAGAGTTGGACCGTCAATGACAAGTCTTTTACATATTGTCAGATCTTTATTCGGAAGAATCCGTATTCCTGTACCAGTGAAGAACATATTCGGCACATTATTGAATAGAGTCGCAATAATGGTGTATGTTCCTGTTCCACCGTATTCAATTGTTCCATTTCCCGAACAATCAACAAATGCATCATAATTGCCTGCCGGAAGGTTACCTCCCTTCAGATAAATAGTTCCATCACCATTGACAACTCCGAGGTTGTGATTAAATATCGGAGGATCAATGATCAGCCTGTTATTGATTGTCGTACTTAATGCGAAAATATTATTAATATCCGCTGTCACAATGTTGTCGATAATCACGTTAGCTCCATTTGGTCCTCCGGCCGGGCAGGGAGGTGAAGATCCGACGGGAGTCCATGTTGTCAGATCCGACCAATTCCCGTCTTTAACTGATCTGTAAGTAGGTACCTCTGCTGGGAATGAAGCGTCGTTTCCGGCTGTATAATCCCCAGTCAGATTATTACTACCGAAATCAATAAAGGTTATGCGGTGACTTGCCTCATCAACATTATCAGTAGAAGGACCGGGAGTGGCTCTGTCCCAATAGTTGCCCGGTAGCAGAAGTTTTGCTGCAACATAATCACTTTCAACACCTTGTACATCTTCTGGCTTATATTGCAATAAGATATTCCCATAAAATCCTGTAATTCCTGAGCTTTTAATCTGCCAGTAATAGTTTAAAGCATTCGCCGGATCGGTTATACTGGAATGTTTATTGTTGACCGGATTAACTCCGATAGAACCAACAGCTTCACTTGCCAGTATTGTAAAGCTTGCCGGTGTATATTTACCCGTAACACCGACAGGAAATACAAATGATTGTGGTGAAGGAGTGAAAAACTTCAATACACCCAGATTACTGATAACTCCATCGGATTTTATCATCTTGGTAACATCGAATGGAGCACCGCCTATTATGCTGTTCTGACTCAGGGTCAGCTGGTTTTTGTTTATATCAAGAATACCCAGAGTAAGAACTAGATCATTATGCAGACTGATATCACTGTTCACTATAGCTCCGGAAACATTGTTCAGCTCAAGACGACCAAATGCTCCTGATCCTGTAATATGCTGTTGTGATGTACCGGATAAGCTTATTCCGCTTCCTGAGTTATTATCAGTGTACGAACCATTATTAATCAGATCCCCTAATAAAGTGACCTTATTTGATCCAAGAACGAGATTTCCCTGGTCAATTGTGAGATTCCTGTTGACAGTAAAATTATTGTTTACTGTCAATGAATTTACGGGCAAAACATCCAGATTAAAGAAATTAGTTACAGATGTGCCGGTAACAGATTGAAATCCACCATTGAATGTAGTTGTATTTGTCCCGTAAATATAGTTCCCGTTATTATTCAGGTCGCCCTTCAGTGAAACATTCAGATTGTTGGAATTGAATATACTGTTAATATTACTAAGAGTAAGGGATCCGTTTAATTCAAGTGGGCTGACCATAAGGTTGACCGTCGCATTTGCTGCAGTTGCAGCTGTCCTGCCTGTGATGATAATATTATTTAAAGGGACATTGGCATCCAGACCATATGTCTGGTTTGTTCCGGTTATGTTATGGGAAAAGATAATGTCACCTCCTGTTACTGTAGAGGTTCCCGGTCTTAAATAAAGATCACCGAATGTTGTGCCACCCCCATGGACAATAGTAATAGTACCACCCGACATGTCAAATCTGCTGCCATCATTAAGCACTTCAAGCTTGGCTTTTGAAGCTAAAGTATTGTTCCCGTTAATGGTAACATTTCCTCCGGATTGGGTATAACTCAATATTCCGTTGGTAGTTGCTGCAGGTCTCCGTATCTGACCATTCACTATCAGAATTCCGCCTTTAACTTCGATAGCTGATGCTCCTCCGCCTGAATATTCTATATCGTTATTATTTGCAGGAGCAAAAGTCGGTCCGACATAGATATTCCCGCTAACTAATGTAAGTTTTCCATCAAGAAATAAATCGTTGTTATTTGCAGGATTATTCCCGATCAGTATATTTCTGGACGAGGAATTGGAATAATCAATATAAAGTCCGGCAGTAGCCGGAATGACAAAGGGAGAGGTAGTTGAAATGGTAAAATCGGAATTGGGGTTAACTCTCATATATCTGAAAGTACCATTCTGCAAAGTCAGCCAGTTATTTGTCGGAGTACTGAGACTTCCGCCAATATCACAGGTAAGCGTCGTCTCCTGGGATGTACCTTTGTTAACAATAACTTTATTGAATATAGTTAATGGACTTGTTCCGGTTATAGATGTATTATTTGCACCCTGAAGTATCAGATCACAATAGTAATTATCATTAAGCAACCTTCCATACCCATCGGAATTATTTATCAGATCTCCGCCCAGTGAAATTGTATTTGCCTGAGGCGGACCACCGGGAGAATTACCGTTAGGTGTGAATACATCAATCCATGCATTTTTATTAACTGTAATATTTCCGTCAACAACCAGATGTTGTGGCAGATACTCGTCCATAAAAATAAACTTGCCGGTATTAACAAACATGTTCCCGGTAACATGAACGGTTTTTTCAATAATAGGTCCATAGGTATCCTGTGAAAATCCGTTATGAGCCGTACTCCAGCTCATACTTATCCAGGCATCGATATTATCCCCGCCTATGGTAAGGTTTCCATTTATTGTTGTTAAAGTGTTATTCGGGAGAATAAGGTTATCACCTCCTTTTGCTGTAACCATCAGGTTACCATATGATGTAACATTTTGTGGTAGAATGTATAAGAGCCCATCCCGGCCGTCTATATCGTAAAATTCTGTTGTACCGTTATTGGCATTGAAATCTGAAAAATCACCGGTGGGGAATGAAAAGATTTTTGGGAAACGCCAGTTCGATGTTATCGTTGTTGTCAGCCGGAACAGTCCATTTCCCGCAGGATGACTGAGTACCATACCGAATACACTTCCCGTCCATGTATAAATATCAAGGGTAGACCCTACCTTTATCTGCAGACTTGCACAACTTTGATTGGCTGTAAGGTTAACCGTATTGTTATTTTCGATTATAACTATACTATTAGGGCCCGGAAAATTTATGTCAGGAACCGATCCCGAAGGAACAGGTGCTCCTCCGGAAGTATATGACCAGGTGGAATTTGAATTCCAGACGCCATTGGCTATGCTGTAAAATTTAGTCGCCGTACTGAAAGCAGATATACCTGCAGTATAATCAGCATCAAGAAAACTTGTACTGGTAGTCCAATCCGAAATTGTATTTGTAGCCACATTTATGCTTGAAGCTGGTCCGCTGGTCCATGCATAAGTTACTCTGTCATAAATTGATGGAATATAACTGCCTTCTGCACCAACCACATCTGCCTGATCGTAAATAAAGGTATGAGAAACCGAATTAGCTGCAATACCGGTAAACCCTGATGATTTAACACGCCAGTAATAAGTGAGACTTTGGCCGTTAACAGTTGTGGCAGGATGTTCATAACCGACTGGTATAACGGTTACCGAACCATATGTGCCGGGAGCAGATGTAAAACCTATTGTAGCAGGAGTATATTTCACAGGTCTGACCGGGATAAGAGTTTGAGCTCCGACTGGAAAAAGAAAGGGAGTTGTCGATGAATATACTTTTGTAAGTCCTCCGTCCCCTGAGTTTCCTGCTGTCTGGATATATCGTGTGGCGCTCCCATTGGCAATTGAAGCGCCATTGTTAAGTGTCAGATTATATATCCCTATATTAAAAAGTTTGTTCGCAGAAAAAGTGAGTGTCCCATTCAGAGACATATTGTCAGACAATTGAACAGGAGCAGCGACAGCCGTATTATTATTGAGCTCCACATTACTGAAAATACCGTTACCGGCAATCTGCTGGACAGAAGTACCTGAGAATACAATTTTACCCGTTCCCGAATGTATCCCGGAATTAAAAACATCCTTATAAACATTAATGATATTGCCATTATCCATTAATGTTGCCAGGACAAGTCTGAAATTATTATTTATATTAACTGTCTTCTGGGTTCCCGCAAATTCCAGATCAGTACCTGCAGTCTTATCAATTGTAAGGTTATTTAATGACAGCGCAGAAGCAAGATTAATGGTAAATATCTGATTGGCTGCACCATTAAAAACAGTAGTATTTGTTCCCTGAGTATAGCTGGTACCCGCTTCAATTGTAAAATTTCCACCAACCGAAATGTCATTACTATTGGCATTTAAATCGCCGGAGGCAAGATTAAGATTATTAAGTACAACCAGTGGTGTATTCAATCTTATAATTGAAGCGCCGCTCATCCTGTTAATAAGTAAATTATTCAGCGGTGCATTGGTAGTCAATAAAATATTTACTGCATCCGATCCGGAACCGGTTATCGGAATTATTTCAAGGGTTCCTCCGGTAACATTAATATTGGAAACCGTTGATTTAACATCAAAAGCTTTTCCTTCACCCACGCCAATTCCACATACATCATAAATACGTATGGTTCCTCCCGACATGGAGAAAATATTAGCCGGGTTTTCAAGATTAAAAGAGCCAAAGGCAGAATTTATACCACTTGTGGTTCTCGAAGTATTTAATGAAGACAATGAAACATTTTTCAGGTCAGCGATAGTTGCAAAAGCGGCAGGAGTTCGCTGGAATCTACCCCGCAGGATAAACGTACCACCAGTCTGTGAATACTGGGCGGCTCCTGTTGATGACAAAAACTGTTTGGCATCGACAGTTCCTCCGGCAATAATAATCTGTCCTGAGGCGGTACTGGAGGTTATTATACCTCCTGATTCCCGGGTTGAAAGATACCCTTCATTTACCTGTAATTTACCATATACCTCAAGAGCACTTGAGCCTCCCTGTGAAATGCCGGCAGCTGCATTGTCAACGGCCAAAACACCATAAGCTGTATTGATCTCTCTGTAATCATCAGCCGTTGAAAAGATTACGACATCCAAACCGTTCAGAATCATACCTCCATTCGAAGGAATATAAAAGTCAGAATTTGGAGTACCAGCCGTTAGCCCTTCGGTCAGCGAAGGAATTATCAAAGAACCTTCCAGGACAAGAGTTCCGGTTCTTATCCATAGAGCCTTTCTGAGATTCGCATTACTTCCTGCGCCTTCACCTGCCAGAGTGTTAGCGCCGAAAAGCCTGAATCTGTTATAGTCAAGAGAAAGTATTGTCAGCTTATAGGTCTGATCCGTACCTTTATCAAGGATCAGGTTATAAAAATCTGTCGTACCATTACAGGTCAGGGTATTATCCGTCGGTCCCTGAAAATAAACCGAAGCAGCTCCTGATGTTGCACCTGCTACAGTAGGCGGAAATGCGTTATAAACCGGATATGTCAGATTTGTAAACCTTACCGACCCGTCATTCTTAAAATTACCTTTAATGATAACAGTGTGAAAATATGTATAATAATTAATAAATGGAGCAATCCCTCCTGTAGTTACCGCTCCAATTGCCGGATTAGTAACTCCATTCCCAACCGTAATAAAGGCGCCATTATTAACAGTCACGTCGCCATTTACAGTAAGAGTGAGTTTATTAACCGAAACATTATCATTTATTCTGAAGGTGCCGGATTTTATATTGAGAGACCCAAAAAGATTCATATTGGACAGCTCTGTAGCCACAGGACCTGAGGTATTGATCGTCAGATTATTATAATTGGCCTGAGTTGCCGGTAAGGTAAAGTTCGCGGTATTGTTGTATTCGGTAGTACCCCCGCCTGCATTAACAAATGTATTGATCAATGCATTCGGAAAATTAACAGACGCCAGTTGAAGAGTACCTTGTCCGCTAAGGGCAGCCAGAGTATTGGTAAACCTGTTTGCAGACATATTGAGAAAACCGCCTGCTTCAATGTCGATATCGAGCCCCTGTGTGGAAATGTCACCCGAAAGTGAAACTGTTCTTCCTGAGAGTATTACTACTTTATTATCCAAACCGGGAACCGTATTGCCGGTCTGAAGTGTGCCGCTCGGGTCTGATGTCCAGGTACTGGCTGTGTTCCAGTCTCCTGTTTGATATGAATAAATTGTTTCCAGCGCACTGGCAGTCCAGAAAGTGCTGGAAGTTGTAATATTTGTTGTGCCTGAAATAGTGAACGAGTTCGTTCCAAACGTTGCAGTACCGGCAGGTGAAAGCCAACTTCCGGAACCGGGTTTGTACCAGATGTTAGTCGGGCCAATGTTTATCTCTGCAGGATCATAAATGAATGTAGCGGAAATAGTTTTACCACCGGTTGTGGTTATGACATCCCAGTACTTATTTATAAATGTAGCTCCAAGTGTAGCATCATGAACTGCCCGGACTCTTATTGCACCGGTTGTGGAACTGACAGCTGTTATATTCATTGGGGAAAAATAACCTCCCGATCCTACGGGAAAAGTTATTGGCAGTGCCGTGACAGCATTCCTGATCAATGCTCCTGTACCACCGGTTTCAATCATAGCCGCAGCGCTGAAAGTTCCCTGAATAGCATTTGTGGAATTATTGTTTATTGCAAGATCAGACGACCCAAGGCTCAGAATTCCATTTGTAATAGTTAGAATACCATTCATTGCTGCGCCAGCCTGCAAAGATTTGACGCCACCACCTGATACATTAATATTCTGATAGTTAGGGCTTCCAAATACCTGTTGATCACCGGAACGGTTGTAGTTAACCGTACTGGCTCCCGTTGGTGATGTAGTAAGTAAACCTATAGAGTTGTCAGAACCACCAAGATTCAAAATGTGATTAAAGTTTCCGGGACTCATATTTATGGTTCCGCTTCCTGAAAGGTTTCCGTTAATATTCAGAGTACGTGCAGCAATTGCATCAAAAGCAAGGACACCTCCTCCATTAACAGCCAGGTTCCCGCCAATTGTAACCGGAATTCCTGAAGAATATGTTACTGTGTGACTGTTAAGAATATTGACTGTTCCTGTGCCTGCAGTAGCGCCAGGATAATCACCTGCACTGCAGTTGATCCATGCCCCACCGGTCCGAACCTGCCATGTAGTATTGGCGCTCCAGATTCCGGAACCTCTTGTCTGATAATCACCATCAACCTGTCCCCATGCAACAATTGAAAAGGAGAGAAGTGCAGCACATAAAATTCCTCTCACTGCAGAAATGGCAAGAGCCTTTTGAGAAGATGTCATCTCGGCTTTGCAATAAACAATACTTATCAATTCCGAAACTGCTGAAAGAGAAAAGAGAAATTTTATAAATGCTGAAAATGGATTTTTGGATTCCATAATTGCCAGGTTCATAGATTTAGTATTTACTTGTAATTATTAACCTCTCAAAAAACAACTATTCAAAAGACTGAAGGTTGCAATCTAAGGCTACATATCTTCTTACTCAACTATTTGGTTTAACGAAAGTAATACTTTTTATTCATCCAAAATACAACAAATATAATGTGTTATCAATAGTGAACAACAACTTGTGAACAATCTGAAAGCCTGTCTTAGTACTTATTTATAAATAAAAACATGCTCGTTTGCAAACTCTTAATTAAAGATATTGAATAATTATTTAAATATACTAAAATCAGGTGAAACGGTTGCAGGATGTAGAGGCTGATATGGCTTTTTTTTGACTAATGTATTGATTTTGCAACTTAAAGCAGGCTTTTTTGTGATTAAAAATCAGCTGATTTCCGTTAAATTTTAGATAATACGGGCAATTATAGAAATGCAATTATTTTCAGAAATTTTTGCAGAAATGAAAATGTAAGCTATATTTGCACTCGCTTAACGGGGGATTAGCTCAGCTGGTTCAGAGCATCTGCCTTACAAGCAGAGGGTCGGCGGTTCGAACCCGTCATCCCCCACAACCCAAAAACCGGTCACTTTCGTGACCGGTTTTTATTTTTGAAGGACGTTAGCTTCTTAAGTATGAAATGATAAACATTCTGCTCCAAAGGAGTTTGATGTGTTCTTAAGTGAACTTTTCAAACCAGGAGCTAAACTCCTTTTTAGTCGGTCCGGAGGGAATCGAACCCTCGACCCCATGATTAAGAGTCACGTGCTCTGCCAGCTGAGCTACGGACCGAATGTG
>Ga0182021_10000892_pt1 | contig 33792 bp, 28 predicted proteins | sample 612E3MmetaG_FD_120493 | JGI IMG/M metagenome (GOLD analysis project Ga0182021, IMG submission 120493) | Permafrost microbial communities from Stordalen Mire, Sweden - 612E3M metaG (Illumina Assembly) | ecosystem: Environmental > Terrestrial > Soil > Wetlands > Permafrost | place: Sweden... | reverse complement strand
TCTTGCCTTTGACCGCCGCCGACAGGATCGAAAAACCACCGGCGTGGGGGAATGGCCGGCCTCCGGCCGGCTGGGCTAACTAGACCATGTCCAGTTGGCGCGGGATTCGCAGCTTTGTGAAAAGTATGCGGCATTGGCCAGGATTGGCTGCCCCACTCGGATAGGGCTATCGGCGGAACCCGATTGGGATTAGAATTGGCTTTCACGGGAGGCGGGAATGGTGGTTGCATCGCAGTTGCGCGTCGGCATGGTGGTCAGGTTTGAAGGCCAGGACTATAAGGTCGTCGCCACCGAGTACCGCCCCGGCCAGGGCAGAATGAGCGGCGCCATGCACGCCCGGCTGCGCAATCTCGACACCGGCACCTTCTGGGAGCACGCCTTTCGTTCGGAATTGAAGCTCGAAGAGATGCTGCTCGACAAGCACACCCTGGAATTCCTGTACGCCGACGAGAATCATTGTTGTTTCATGGATCCGGAGAATTTCGAGCAGACCGAAATCCCCAGGGCGCTGGTCGGCGTGCAGGCCCGCTTCCTCGAAGCCGGCATGAGGCTGGCCGTGGAATTCGTCGGCGGCCGGCCCATCAGCGTGTTGTTCCCGGATGTTCTGGAGGTGAAGATCGCCGCCACGGCGCCGCCGGCTCACCAGCAACAGGACACCAACTTCAAGCCGGCGACGCTCGATAACGGGGTCGAGGTGATGGTGCCGCAGTTCGTGAAAACCGGCGACACCATCCGTCTCGACATCGAGAACCTGCGCTACATGGACCGCGCCAAAGCCAGGCGCCCCTAGGCGGGATCGGCAGCCGGGCTCACCCGGTCATATGGTGAGGTGAGCCTTCTTGAGCCGCGCCTGAATCTTGTCGGTGACCGCCTTGGTCTCCTTGGTCTGCGGAATCGCGCCAAGCACGTTCAGCGCCTCCTGGGACAGCATCTTGAGGCGATTGGGCAGATCCAGTTTGGTGCCGATGAAGAGATCCGATTCGTCCGACAAGCTCTTCGCGGCCGCCAGCAGGAAGGCGTCGCGCGACGCCAGGTATTCGCCGGCTTTCAGTCTGTCCTGCGCGCTCGCGGCATCGTCCGGGCTGCCCACGGCGGCGCAGACGCTCAACAGGACGGCGCGCTGCAGCATGGCTGCCTGTAGCAGGTCGCGCTCCGAATCCTGCACCAGGATTCCGCCGGCCACCCTCTTCAACCCCGCCGGTGCAACCGGCGCCCCGGCCGGATATGCCAACGCCAGTAGAATCTTCGGACCCTTGTCCGCTGCCATGACCTTGTGGATGTCCTCGGTAAACTGAATGGCCGAGGCGCTGGCCAGGCTGCGCAGCGTGGAGACTTGCTTGCGGAACGGCGTGGGGTTGAGCCGGTTGGCGCGCGCACCCGCCTCCCAGGTGTCGGCCAGTTCGATGTACCCTTGCGTCAGGCCGGAAGAGATCACCGCGTCCCAGGCGCGGGCACGCGCGCTGAACTCGTTGTCGGAGACCAGGATGCGCTGCAGGTTCTCACTGGTCTTGACAAAATCGCCGGCGCGATAAGTGTCCCTGGCGGCGGTCCAGAAGAAAGCGGGTGTGCCGGGTTGGGGAGCTTGGGGCCCGCTCGAACAGGACGTGCCCGCGGCCACCAGGCCCACTATCGACAACGCCATCACCGTGGTAACCCAACGCCGTGCAATCGGATTTCCTTTTTTATAGAACCACATTCTCTTGCCTCCTGGATTTACCGCTCGCGGGAAAACCAGCCGCGTACCTTCCGTGCCATGCGCGCCACGGGATTGGGGTGGGACTCCGCGACCGGTTGCCGGCGGACGCGCGACGGCTCGCCCGGCGAAAGGCTCCGGCCACGAAGTTCGTCGGCGAGCGCCGCCTGCGCCACCTCGAGGAAGGAGCGCTTGTTGGCCGCGATCTTCAACAACTCCGCGTCGGTCATGGAGGAGTAATAGGCCTGAAACGCCTGTTGTTGAGCGGTCACGAGTGCCACGCCTCCTTTCGCGGATGGGCTGCCGGACACGGAGCATCTGCTCCGATTCTTTGTACCGCCTCGCCGATCCGTTGTCAATAGATCGGCAGCCCGCCGGACGCGCGGCGTGGGCGGGAAGGATTGGTGTGAATACCGGGCGTAGCGGTACTCCCGCGCGGCTCCACGGGATTGCAGACTGGCCCGACAGGGCTTATCCCAGCCGTGAAATCAGTTGCTGGATCTTGTCCTTCTCTTCCCTGGTGGGATTGAGCTTGAGCGCTTCCTTGAGCTGCTCGATCGCCTTGGTCTTATCGCCCTTCTGTGAGTAAGCCATCCCCAGGTGGTAGCGATAGGTCGCGTGGGCAGGCTCTTTGGACACCAGTTCCTTGAAGATCTCGATGGCGTTGTCCGCCAGGTTCTTCTTCAGGTAGATCCAGCCCAGGGTGTCGGAGACCTCATGGAGATTAGGCAGGAGTTGTTTGGCGCGCTGCGCTTTGGTGAGCGCGTCGTCCAAGTCGCCGCCGGTCTCGGCCAGCAGGAAGGCCAGATTGTTCAGCAACAACGCGTTGTTGGGTTCCAGCTTGAGGGAGGCCTCATAGATCTGCTTCGCCTCGGACCTGCGCGAGGCTCCATCCAACACCAGCGCCAGGGTGCTGAGCACGAACATGTTGTCGGGGAGGGTCTCGCGCGCCTTCTGCAATGCCTGGATGGCGCCATTGACGTCGCCTTTGCGCCGGCAGGTTTCGCCGATTCTCAGGTAGATCTCGCCTGGTTTGATGCTTTTGCCCATCTGGGCGAGGATGCGGTTGTAGGTTTGAAGGGCGAAATCGAACTTGCCCCCGCGCGCCGCCGTGTTGGCCAGGGCCAGGAGGAGGTCCAAGTTGCCGGGAGCCTTGTCGCACTCGGTCTGCAGAACCTTCAGGGCTTCATCGTTCTTGTTCTGCGCCAGGTCGGTTTCGACGATGCCCATCAGACCACGCGTGTTGGCCGGGTTTAGCTGGTAGGCGCGCCGGAACGCGTCTTCGGCTTCCTTGAACCGGTCGTCTGCCAGATTCACTACGCCCAACTGGAACAGCACATCGGGAGAACCGGGGTAGGCCTTGAGCATGGCGTCCAGCATGGCGCGTGCATCGGCGAAATTCTTCTGCCCCATCAGGGCGGCGGATTGGATGAGGCGCGCTCTGCCGTTCCCCTTGTCGAACGTCAGAATCTTCTCGGCGGTCTTGAAGGCCGCATCGAAATCGCCGCGCGCCACCTGCAATTGAGCCAGGTCGAGTTGTGGCAGAACGTAATCCGGTTTCAACTCGATGGCTTTCTGGAACTGTTGGCGCGCTTGCTCGAATTCGCCGCGTGCGGCGTGGGCCCGGCCGAGGTTGTAGCGCGAAACCGGGTTGTCCGGCGCGCGCGTCACAACCGCCTGTAATTCCGCCAGCGCTTTGGCGACGTCCCCCTTGTCCAGCAGGAAGGAGGCCGCCAGACCGCGCGCATCGTTATCGTTGGCATTCTCTTTGAGGATTTGCGCATTGACTTCGGCGGCCTCGGTCCGCTTGCCCTGGTGCATCAGAACTTCGATTATGCTCTTCTGGTACGAGGCCTTTTTTTTCGGATCCTTGACGATGCCTTCCTTGTACTCGCGAATCGCCGAATCGCCGTCGCCCATGCGCAGATAGAAATCGCCCACCATCAGGTACGCCCGGTCAAAGTCCTTGGCATGGCTCTTGATCTGGCCGAGGACGCCGATCATATCGTCGCGGCGCTGCAACCTGAAGTAATGCAGGGCCAGGAGCGTGAGGAATCCGAACTGCTTGGGATTGTTTTCGAACGCCAACTTCAGAACCTGCTCGGCATCCGCCGGCTTGTTCTGGTACAGGACCATGCCGTACAACTCGGTGTAGGCGTTTGGATAGGTCTTGTCCTTGGCGATCACCCGGCGGTAGAGCGCCTCGGCCCCCGTGTAGTCGCCCTTGAACGCGAGCACCCGCGCCAACTGCATGGAAACATCCTGCTGCCCGGGTTTGAGGCTGTCCGCTTTGAGGTATTCCGCCGCAGCCGTATCCAGGAAGGCGTGGGCCTCGTCGGTTTTCTTGTTCTTGAAGGCATCCGTCGCCCTGATGTAATCAAAGTAGCCGAGCAGCCGGTGCCCATCGAAGGAATTTGGATCGCGCTTCAGCAGGGCGCTGGTGAAACTCTGCACCTCGTCCATGTACTGCTTCTCGCCCTTGGCGAAGGCCAGATAGATCTCCGACAGTTTGACCACGGCTTCCCAATGATCGGGCTGATCGTCGCGAATCAGCTCCACTGCCCGGCGAAGCGAGGACACCGCCCCGCCGGCGTCGCCCACCTTGAGACTCACCAGAGCGAGTTTGTAGTGTGCCGCCCCATATCTCGGATCGCGTTTGAGAGCGTTCCGGTATTGGATGGACGCCTCTTTGTAGCGGCCCTTGTCGAAATACTTGTTGCCGCTCTCCAGGTAACGTTTCTTTACCACGTTGGGATCGCGACTGCACGACGCCAATCCCACGAGAACCGCCAGAATAACCGCGACTAATCGGATGGAACGCATGAATTCCTCACCAATGATCCTTCTATACTTTACGCCAGACACACGGTGGATTGCACGGGGAAACGGGGAAACCGGGGACGCTAATCAACCCAGACCAGCGGTACATTATTGCCCGAAGTGGGACTGCTGACGCCGCCGATTCTCAGCGTGATGGGCAGGGCGTCGCCACTGATGTGCGCTCCGGGGATGCGGCAATTGATCTGGTAGACGCCGATCACCCCCGGCAGCAGGCCGCTCCAATCCACGATAATCCCCGCCTCCTTGATCAGAGGATTTCCAAAATAGAGCGAGACCGGGGCGGTAACGGCCAGCGGACTGGCCGGCGACGGGGTGCCCGCGGCGACCCGTCCGCCGGTGGTGACGCCCAGCCCGGTGGCGTACAAGGTGAGCTTTTCGTCGCGCTTGCCGGGGTGATCTCTGTCCACGCGCGTTCCATCGGCGTGGTAGAGCGCGGCGCCCTGGGCGTCCACGAATACCGCCGGGGCGTACTTGGACACGGTTGCCGTGATGGAAGAGGATGCCGCCTGCGCGGCGATGGAGCGTACCACCAGGGGATACCGTCCAGCGGCCAGGGTGGGGGGCAGTTGGGCATTGATCTGGGTGGAGGAAGTGGCCAGCAGGGAGAGCGGCGCATTGTTGAGGGTGACGCAGGATCCGCCGAGCAGGGTGGGCAGCGGCGAACTGACCGCGGTGGCGGAGGAGGCCAGGTTGGCGCCGAAAATCGAGATCAAACCGCCCGGCGCCACGCCGCCCTGATAGTTGGCCGTATTGACCACCCCGTTGGCCGGAACTTGCGGGAGGTTCTGCGCGGTGGAAGTAGCGAGGGGAATTACGCTCAGACCGGAAGCCGTGAGCACGAAGGCGGTGGCGCCGGCCGAATCCAGCACCATGCTCCGGCCGAGCACGTTGACGCGGGCGCCGGCACGCGCCAACGCCGAGGGGATCTCGAGCGCCGCCGCCGTGGCCGTGGTGCGCGAGGTATTCAAATCGACCACTTCCACCAGGCCGGTGTCTGAAGGGGTGGCGTTGGCGGCCGTGACCGGAATGCTGAAACGCGCGTAGCTCGACCCGCCGGCGGCCACTACCGCTGCTACCGGCCGTCCGGTGGAGGAGGGACCGCCCGGCGAGGGCAACGCGCCGCCGCCGGTGGCGCCAGTGCCGCTGGAAGAGATCGGCGTCAGGGCCTGGTTCAACACCTGGTCGTTGACCAGAAAGTACTGGCCGTTAGGTCCGGCGGCGATGGGGCCGTAGTAACCGGTGATGGGTGTGGGGATGACACTGCGCGCCGCCACGAAATCGTCATCCGCCGCGCTGTAGAGAAACGCGGTTCCGTTGCCCCCCAGAATCAGCACGTAGCTGCCTTCGGGCGTCGACGCCATGGTCTGCGGCGCGGGAATCGATCGGGCCGTGCCGAAGACGTTGGCATTCAAGGGACGCGGCGTCACCTGATTGCCCACGATCTTCCACAGCGTGCCGTCGCTCATGATCGCCTGGACCCCGCGCTGGCTGCTGGCCAGCAGCGCCGGCGTGATCAGGGCGAAGCCGGCATTGAACGGCAGGGGCGGAAACAGCACCCGCCCAGTGACTTTGCCTTGGGTCAGATCCACGATGCTGATTTGCTCGCCGCCGCCGCTGGCGACATAGAGCGTGTTGCCATCGTTGCCGAAGGCCATGGAGCGCGGCAACTGGCTCACCGGGATGGGGCTGAGGAACTGCTGCTTGCGCATGTCGAAGACTTCGAGGCGGTTGAGTCCCGGGTTGGCGATATAGATCCGCTGGCGCGCGGTGTCGCCCAGCATGTCGGCCAGACCCGAGGCGCTGGCGCCCCAATCGATGGGCAGAATCGAGCCCATGGCTTCGGCGTTGCGGGTGTTTTGAAAGACGCGGACCGCCGGGATAATGTTGACGGCTTCAGTGGCCTGGATGAGCAACTGGTCGGCCGCCGCCGTACCCAGCGTGCGCGCCGCCACGGCACTGAACTGGGCGGTGACATCGCCGCCGTAGGTCTTGGCGGTGGCGCGCGTGGTGACGGTGGTGGTGGTGGCGGCCAGCGCCTGCACGGTTACGGTAATCCTGCCGCCGCCGGCATCGCGCACGGGAATGGTCGCCGAATTCATAGCCGCGGTAACGCCGCACTGGTCGCTGGCCAGCAGGGCCACGGTAGAATCGGGGATGCCGAGCGGCTGATTCTTCAGCGTTCCGATGGGCAGCACGATGAAGCCGGATTGCGAGATGGCGTAAGCCGTGGCGCCATCGCTGGTGATGACCATTTTTCCGCCCAGGTTCTCCTGGAGCTTGATGCCCAACTGAATCAGCATGGTGTCCGGGGTGTTGACCGTCATCTGGCTGGAATTCGCCGACGCCGCGGGCACTGCCGTGGGCACGATGTTGTAGGCCGCCAGCAGAGCCGAGCCGTCCGGAAGGAATACCGCCCCGCCCTGACTGGTCTGCACGTTGAAGTTGGCGGTGGCCGGGAATACGTAAGGCGAGTTGGCCGCGTTTTGCTGCGCCAGCACGGCCAGCGTCTGGGTGTCGAAGAGCATGGGGCCGCTGAGGAACCGGCTGCCGTCCGGCGACACCGCCAGGGTGGGCGAAATCACCGGCACCACGCGGCTGCCCAGCACGATGGAAGAGGCCACATCGAAGACGAATACGGTGCGGGTGGCGGCCTGTAAATTGACGCCCACGATCAGCTTGCCGTCCAGCGATGCCTGCAAGCGGCTCTTACCGGCCAGATACATGATGCCGTTGGGCGGGGGCATGGCCGGGGCCACGGGCGCGGGGGGAGCTACCGCCAGGGGCTGGGTCTTCCCGCTGGCAGGGTCATAGGTGATCAGCACCTCGGTACCCGTGCCAGTGCCGACGGTGGAGACCAGCACGATGCCGTTGTACCCTACGGCGACGCCCTGCGGCTTGGCGTCCAACTGTTTGGAGACGGAGGAGAAGTTCGCCGAGGTCAGGTCGATGATGTCCAGCGTGGAACCGTCGTAGCAGGCGACGTAAAGAAAGTGGGGCAGGGTTGGCGGCTTTTCCGGGGATAGGGCCAGCGACAACGGGGTGGCATCGGTCTTGATGCTGTTGGTGAGCCTGGGAGGGCTGACGTTGGTGGCGCACACTTCCACCGTGGAGGTGTACGTGTTGACCACGTAGAGACGCTTGCGGGCTTCGTCGATGACCAGATCGGCGAGCGGCTGGGTATGCGGCACCACCGTGCCGAAGGTGGCTGCAAAGCACGGCAGCGCGCTCAAAAAGAGCGGCAGTGGCCGAAGGACTGACATTGGTCTAACCTAATATAACCCATTGGGGGCAGTGAAGTTGCGTGGCAAGAGCGCCGCCCATCGAAGCCGGAGCAAGCTCGGGCGAAAGCCCTACCGTGCCCTTCGTCACCGTTCGGCCGCCAGCCTGCTGGCGCCCTTTCTCATAGTGGTATAATCTCTCCTAATGGCAGCTTCGTAGTAACCGCAAGAGGGGACACAACCTCCCCCCGATTCGACGCCTGAGCGCCGCCTGCAACTGGGCGCGCCTGGCATTCGCAAATCTTTGATTCTAAGGAGTTTCCAGCATGATGAAGCTAATCACGAGTGGTGTGTTCGTAGCCGGAATGGCGGCTGTGCCGGTGGCGTTATCGCCGCATCCGCCCCTCACCCCAGCCCCGGAATACCGCAGCGATCCCAGACTAGAAACCCTTCGCACCTTCTTCCACGTCGCCGAATGTCCCGCCGAAGAGTACGCCGCGGCCTTCCTGGAAGCCGCCGACTACAATGACCTGGATTGGCGCTTGCTGCCCAGCCTCTCGTTCGTGGAATCGACGGGCGGCAAGTTCGCCCGCGACAACAATCTATTCGGCTGGGATTCCGGACGCGCGCATTTTCCCTCTCCGGTGGCCGGTATCCACGCCGTCGGCTATCGCCTTTCTCATTCGGATCTATATAAGGACAAAGAACTGGACGAGATCCTGTCGACCTATAATCCGAACATCGAGTACGCGCGGAGGGTGAAGTCCGTCATGCGGCGGATTGCCCCCTCCGAATGATCCGTTCGATGACCCGAACCGGATCTCTTGCCTACGTTTGCAGAAAACGGACGCCGAAGTAAAGGCCTCCGAAAAGAACCACGGAAATTACCAGCACCGCGGCCCAGCGGATATACCGTTGGCCGGCGGTCATCTGCTCATCTTCCCTGATGCGGTCTGCGAGGCTATCGAACATGGAAACCTCCTAAAAGGCCGGTATAAGAGCTCACATCGGGAATATGAAATTCGCCTGAGCAGAATTGTAGACCTAAATGCCCGGATTATCCAGAAATCTTTCGGCGTCCCCGCTATTTTACGAACTTCGCGATATCGTCGATGACCTGCGGCGCCACGTGGCCGGGCTTGGCGTATTCGGCCGGCAGGCTCTTGCCTTCACCGGGCACAAACAAGTGATTCAGTGCCGGATAGCTCTTCATCACCACGCCCTTGGCGCTGCCCACGGCAGTCTTCCAGAGGGCGAAATCCGCCATGGTCACCTGGAAATCCCGCTCGCCCTGGAGGATTAGCATGGGAATGCCGAGTTTCCTGGCCGCGGCGGCGGGATCGTACTCTTTCAGGTCCACCCAGTAGGCAACCGAAACGCCGCCGAGCGCCGGCGAGTCCTCGTCGCCGGCTTCCAGCTTCTTCACTCTGGCCCGGAACGCTTTAGCGTTCTCCAGTTTGGCCTGGAAACCCTTAACGTCATCCAACTCCTTGCCGGTGATGCCCACGTAGGTCACCTGGTCCACCACCAGGTCTTCCAGCGGCCGCACATTTCCGGCCATCAATACCAGGCCGGCCAGTTTGCCGTCCCCTTCGGCGATGCGCGGGGCCACGTAGGCGCCCAGGCTGTGACCGATGACGAAGACCCGCGCGCCGTTCACTTCGGCCTGAGAGCGGACCAGGGCGACGGCTTTCACGGCATCGTCCACCGTCTCCTCCTGCACGGTGAAGTTGGCGATTCCAGTGAGTCGCGCCCGGTACTGCAAGGTGCGCTTCTCGTAGCGCAAGACCACGATGCCCCTGGAAGCCAGCCCCTCGGCCAGATCCTTGAACACCTTGGCGCCGCCCACGGTCTCGTCGCGATCGTTGGGCCCGGAGCCGTGCACCAGCACGGCGGCAGGGAAGGGCCCGGGGCCCACGGGCACGGTCAGGGTTCCGGGCAGCTTCCATTCGCCCTCGCCCACGGTGACGTCGCGCTCCTTGAAAGTGGCGGGCTGACTGTACTCGGGGCGCTGCCAGTTGGCGCCGCCCGGAAGCTGGAAAAAGCCCGCGACCAAACCCGCCGAATTGACGATAATGCGGAAATTGATATTCTGGGTGGCGAATTTGGCCGGAAAGACGACGATGGTGTTGGGGCCCGAGCGGGTCACCGCCGGGTCGCCGAGTTTCTCCATGGCGCCGTAGGTCTTGATCAGGGCGCCGACTTTGGCCAACTCCGCCGCCGGCAAACCCTTCTGCACGTCGGCGGTGGACACCTGCAGAAACTCTGCGTACTGTCCGGCCAGCACCAGGTCCAACGCCTTTCTGGCCAGCACGGTGGGATCCTGGGCCGGCTGGGCGGCCAGCAGGATGGAAAGCAGCGGAAGAATGCGGAGCGCGCGAATCGACATGACACTTCTATCCTACAGCGGCGCGGGCGGAACGGGTGGATGAGCGGCCCACGAGACTCCGCCGCCTGCTAGAATTCAATTCATCCCCGGTTGGAGGATCGATGAGACACGTACTATTGGCGCTGTTGATTTCAGTTTGTGCGCAGCCGCTACTGGCCCAGGGCGCCCCGCCCCAGCAGGCCGCCGACCAGCCCTACTCAATGGAGTATTACTACAAGGTGCAATGGGGGCATCAGCAGGAATTCCTGCACCTCTTCCTGATGAACCACTACCCGTTGCTGCAGAAGAACATGCAGAGTGGCCGCATACTCTCGGTGAAGATTGAGACGCCGGCCAACCACACCACCGAGGACGGCCGCTGGGACTACCGGGTGACCATCCGCTTCAAAAACTCGACGGTGGCCACCACGGCCAATCCCGACGAAGAGCGATTCATCCAGCAGCTCTGGCCGGACCACGAGCGGTATTTACGCGAGGAACAACGGCGCTTCGAGATCCTGCTGAGCCACTGGGATCTCCCGGTGACCGATGTCACTCCGCCGAAGAAGTAGCGCCTGGGACGACGCCTCCGCCGGCTACCTCACGTCGGCGGGGTCCACGGTCCTCTTCGAGCCGGTGGTCGCATACTTGATGTACGCAATGATATCGGCCAACTTTTCGGCCTCGATCTTGTTGGCGGCCGGCGGGTGCTTCCACACGTCGTTGCTGTTCGACGAGGCGATGTCCCCTGGCGCAACTTCCTTCTTCTCCGGGGGATTCTTGGAAAGATCGTACAGCACGACGATCTTGTCGTCTTTCTTCCCCATCATTGCCGGAAAGCTTCCCCCACCGGACTTCAGTTTCACTACCTGCACGTACTGCGTCACCGTGGAACGCGCCGCCATGGCAATCGCCTGCGGGCCGAGCCGCCCCAGTCCAGTCAGATCGGGGCCCACCGCGGTGCCCTTTCCTTTCAGCGCATGACAGCTCCCACATCCTTGTTGGGCGTCGAAGAAGAGCGCCTCGCCTCGCTCGGTCTGCGACGGAACGGCCGCCTGGGCCAAGAATAATACGATCCAGAACATAGTCCAACGCTCCTTTTGGGCGCGAACCTATTATATCCGGAGAATCAACTCCGGTTGTGAGTTTCGACGGCCTTTTCCAGTGCCGCTTGACCGCGGGGCGTTGGGACGAGTCAGATGAACAGTTCCGCCGAGACCTTGAAAAACCCGGCAAGCTGCCTGGCATGCACTTTACTGATGGCGCGCCTGGCGTTGACGACGTCGGATACGTAGCCTCGGGACTTGAAAATAGGCAGCAGGTCGGCTTGCTTCAAACTCCGTTGCTCCATCAGGTACACCAACATTTCGTGAGGACTCGGATCGGGTAGAGGATGATGATCCCCTTCGTAGTCCTTGATCAGACGTACCATCAGGTCAAGGGCTGCATCCTCTTCCGCGCTACGTTGCCCGCCCTTGTCCATCAGTTTCTCGACTTCGGCCAGCATGCGTTCATGCTCTTCGTCCGTCGCGATCACCCTTGGCAGGACTTTCGCCAATACCCGGGCGTATTTCTTGTTGTCGATGACTAGCGCGCCCATTGTTTCCAACCTCCTCGCGTGTATTCCTTGTGAGTGAGGAATTCCTTTACCATTAGAAGCTTCGCCCGATAGTCGACCTTCACTATCAGGCGATAGTAGTTGTGCCGGATATTGAAAATCAACAGCGACTTGTACTGGTCGCAATCCGGAAAGTGCAGGCGAACTTCACCAAGGTCCCGCCAAACGGCGTGGGTGGCCGCCTTGTTCCACCGCATCAGTTCTTCGGCCGCATCTGTGTGAAGAGCCGCGTACCTCTTGAGGGTAGTCGAGGCGATCACGTTCACGACTCCATGCTCGCATAACGCGAGCATAGAGTCAAGAAGGCTCCCGCCTATCCCGTCCGCTATAATGACGGTTCGCACGTTGAAGGGGAACCGCTACATGAATCTACGCAAACTCGCCGCCTGCTGCATCCTGACCGCCCTAGCCGCCGCCGCGCAAGACCGCATTGTCCAATCGGTGGATGGCGCCAGGATGACGGCTTTGAAGGGCCACGTTCACCCCAGGGCGCTGCCCGAAAACGATCGGGGCCCGGTCTCTCCCACCATGCCCATCCGCCGGGCGAGTCTCCTCTTCAAGCCTGCCGCCTCGATTGACGCTTTCCTCGCCGAACAGCAGCTTCCGGGCTCTCCCAACTACCACAAGTGGCTAACTCCCGAACAATTCGGCGACCGCTTCGGCCTCACCAGCAACGACATTGCCCAAGTCACCGCATGGCTCCAATCCGAGGGCCTCAAGATCGACAATGTCGCCCGCGGCCGCCACTGGATCACCTTCAGCGGCACCGCCGATCAGGCCGCCCGCACCTTCCACACCAGCTTCCATCACTTCCTGGTGAACGGTGAAACCCACTTTGCCAACGTGGACGCGCCCTCCGTTCCCGCCGCGCTGGCGGACGTGGTGGGTGGATTCATCGGCCTGGACGATTTCAAGCCCGCCTCACAAATTGTCCGCCCCCTGTACACTTCCAGCAAGGGCGCCCACTCCCTGGTGCCCGACGATCTGGCGGCCATCTACAACATCGCCCCCCTCTACGCGGCCGACATCGATGGCGGCGGCCAGAACATCGCCATCATCGGCGATTCCTCGCTCGACCTCTCCGACCTCCGCGCCTTCCGCCAAATTTTCAATCTGCCGTACAACGACCCCCTGCAGATCCTGGTGGGCGACGACCCGGGCTACAACGAGGACGTGGTGGAAGCCAACCTGGACATCGAATGGGCCAACGCCATCGCGCGCGGCGCCCAGATCATCTACGTTTACGGGCAAAGTGTATTTGGGGCGGCGCAATTCGCGGTGGATTTCAACGTGGCGCCCGTCATGAGCCTCAGCTTCGGCGCCTGCGAAGCCTACAACCAGGCGTCCTTCCGCGTCGTGGCCCAGCAGGCCGTCGCCCAGGGCATCACCTGGCTAGCGGCATCCGGCGATACTGGCGGCGCCGAGTGCGACCGGTTCGCCGCCACTCCCGAGGCCGACAAGGGCCTGTCCGTCATCTTCCCGGCCAGCATGCCGGAAATCACCGCCGTGGGCGGCACCCAGCTTGACGACACCACCGCCAAGTATTGGGCCACCTCCAACACTTCCAGCGGCGCCTCCGCGCTGGGCTACATCCCGGAGACCGTCTGGAACGATACGCCCTTCGTCGGCGGATTCAGCGCCGGCGGCGGCGGCGCCAGCATCCTTTTCCCCAAACCCTACTGGCAGACCGGCCCCGGCGTGCCCAACGATAAGGCCCGCGACATCCCCGATGTCTCGCTCGCCGCCTCCCCCAACCACGCGGGCTACCAGGTCTTCGTCTTCGGTGGCCTCTATCTGGTGGGCGGCACGTCGGCTTCCGCGCCCTCCATGGCCGGCATCGTGGCGCTGCTCAATCACTACCTGACTTCCAAATCCATCCTGTCCAAGCCTGGATTGGGCAACATCAACCCCACGCTCTACCGCCTGGCCCAATCCACCAACAACGTGTTCCACGACATCTCCGCCGGGGATAACGCGGTACGTTGCGCCCTCGGCAGTCCGAATTGCGTCGAGGGCCTGGTCGGTTACGCTGCCGGCGCGGGATACGATCTGGCCAGCGGCCTGGGCTCCATCGACGCGTACAACCTGGTGACCCAGTGGAATACCGGCGTTGCCAGCACCACCACCGTCACCGCCGATCCTGCCAAAGCGGCATTGAGCGATACCGTGCGCCTCACCGCCACCGTGCGCGGCGCCGCCGCCGGCCCCGCGCCCACCGGAACCGTCTCCTTCCTGATGCATAACTATGCCATCGATGCCCCCATCGGCACCGCCGATTTGACGCCGAATGGCGCCGCTTCCACCGCCACTCTCGCCGTGCCGGCCGCTTCGGCCATCGGCATCGATAGCGTCATCACCGCCATATATAGCGGCGACAAATCTTACAACGCCTCCTCCGCCACCGTCAGCGTCGGCGTGGTCCGTCCCGCCGCCGGATCGCTGGTGGTTCCTTTTATCACTCCCAATCCGGTCTACAAGCAGTCGCCCTCGGGCGATTGGCCGTACGTTTTGGTGCTCTCCGAAATGGGCAACGTGCAGACCACCCTCACCGTGTTCACTATCAATGGCATCAACAACCTGGCATCCGCCTTCGGCACGGGCGCCATCGTCATCCCCGCCAAAGGCACACTGGCGGCCGGGCTGGACGGCACCAACCTCACCGTTCCGCTCAACCGCGTCTTCCATTTCGAAGGCAAGGACCTGAATGGCGCCACCTGGTCGCGCGATGTCACTGTGCCGTTCGTGGATGCCATCTATCCGGGCGCCTCCACCGGCATGGAGCTCTCCAGCGCGCCCGCCAAGGTGCTACAGAACCCCAAGGCCGACCCAACCTGCCAATTTGCGCACCGCCTCATTCTGCGGGAAACCGGCGGCTTCCTCATGCAGATCACCACCCTGAGGCAGGGCTCCACGGACTTGAGCTCGTCCATTCAGCAACTCTTCGGCACGGCGCACCTGGCCCCCTGGGGGACGCTACAGGGCGATATCTGCTTCAGTAGCAGCACCACCCTGGGCGCCAAGACCTACACCGTCAGCGGCATCAGCGAACTCGGCACCAGCGTGACCGCCACGCTCAGCGTGACCCTGGCGGCAGCCTCCGCCGCGCCCGTGGCGATGACGGTGGCCCCGCCGGCCGTCACCCTCGCCGTGGCCGATGCCTTCCGCTCCGCGGCTACCGATGTCTCGCTCACCTTCACCGGCGCTGGGCCGCAGTGGACCGCGGCGGTGGTGCCGGGCGCCAACTGGCTCACCGTCAGCCCGCTTTCCGGGACCGGGTCCGGGTCCCTCCACATCACTGTCAACGCAGCCGGCCTGTCCAAGGGCGCCTACGTGGGGATCGTCACCGTGCAATCGGGCGACGGCCTTCCGCAAGCCATCAACATCCCCGTCACTTTCGTGGTGGGCACTTCGCAATCCACCGTCATCAGGGCCGTTGCCAACGGAGCGTCGTATGCCCAGGCATTCGCGCCCGGCACATTGATGACGGTGTTCGGCACCCAGTTGTCGGCCTCTACCGCCACCGCGGGCGTGTTGCCGCTGCCCATCAGCCGGGCCGGAGTTACCGCCACCGTCAACGGCGTCAGCGCTCCCATCTACTACGTCTCGCCCGGGCAGATCAACGTGCAGGTTCCCTATGAGACCGGGACTGGCCTGGCGGTCTTGGGCGTGAACAACAACGGGCAAGTCGCCAGCTACCCCTTCACCGTAGCGCCCGCCGCCCCCGGACTGTTCACCGCGGCCGATGGTTCACTGCTTCCATCGGCTACCGCCAAACAGGGCCAGACCGCGGTGGCCTACATCACCGGCGACGGCGATACCACGACGTTCCTGATCACTGGCGCGAGCCCGGCCACGGGCACAGCGACCTCCAAACTGCCGCGGCCGAAGTTGCCCGTCACGGTCACCGTGGGCGGCGTGGCGGCCACCGTTTCGTTCGCCGGGATTCCCCCAGGCCTGGTCGGCATCACGCAATTGAATTTCACCGTCCCCGCCACGGTCCCGCCGGGCGTGCAGCCGGTGGTAGTTTCGGTTGGCGGCGTCAAGACGCAGACTGGCAGCCTTACGGTGACGCAGTAGGCGGAGGTCATGACGCAGACCGGAAGACCGCTCGGAGCCGCGACCGTCAGAAGCTGAGAAGAAATCGGTTGACAGGTGAAAGCGCCTGTCCCACAAAGCCGCAGGTTGTTTGTCTGCAATGGTGGGGCATGCTTCAGCGAGGCCAACGCCCGCTTGCGGGCGCATTTTTTCTCAGCTTCTCAGGGAGCGGTTGGGGTGCACGACACAGAAGTGGAGCAACGCGGGCCCCCAATCCGAGCCGCGACCGTCAGGGAGCGCTTGCGGCGGCTGTGCTCAGTGGGCCACGGGCTGTCAATCGCTCCCTGACGGTCGCGGCTCTGCCTGACGTCTCCTACGCCAGGATTCTCTCGACTGGCCGATACTTGCGCAACCCCCGTCACTTCTGTGTCGCACGCCCGAGCGGTTGCCTGGGAGCTCGCACAGAGCCCAAGGTTCGGTACAATTCGACGATGGACACCAATCGGATGAAAGCACTGGTGATTTACTCGCTCTGCCTGACGATGGCGGCGCCCGCCATGTGGAGCCCCGACACGGCTGCGTTGCGCGGATATTCGTCCGAAGGGGCGCGTGCCGAGCGCGCATGGGAGGCCAAGTTCCGCGCCATTCCCGATCCCGCCGCGTTGCGCGCCTACATGCAGCGCCTCTCCGCGCGGCCGCACCACGTGGGGTCGGCCTACGACAAGGACAACGCCGAATGGATCGCGGCCAAGGCCAAGGAGTGGGGATTGGACGCGCGGATCGAGACCTTCGACGTGCTCTTTCCCACTCCGAAGGAGCGCGCGCTGGAAATGACTGAGCCCAGGCGCGTGGCGGCCAGGATCGCCGAACCGGCCGTCGCCGGGGACGCGACCTCGGCGCAGCAGAGCGAGCAATTGCCGGTCTATAACGCCTACTCCATCGATGGCGATGTCACCGCGCCCCTGGTTTACGTGAACTACGGCACGCCGGCGGATTACGAGGAACTGGAGCGGCTGGGCATCTCCGTGAAGGGGGCTATCGCGATCGCGCGCTACGGCGGAAGTTGGCGCGGCATCAAGCCCAAAGTGGCCGGCGAGCACGGGGCCGTGGGGTGCCTGATCTATTCCGACCCCCGCGATGACGGCTACGCCCAGGGCGACACCTTCCCCAAGGGTCCCTTCCGCCCCAGCGATGGCGCGCAGCGCGGCAGCGTAATGGACATGCCGATCCATCCGGGCGACCCATTGACACCCGGAGTGGGCGCCACGAAGGACGCCAGGCGCCTGCCGTTGAGCGAAGCCAGGACGCTGACCAAAATCCCCGTGATGCCGATATCCTATGGCGACGCCGAGCCTATGCTGGCCGCGCTCGCCGGACCGGTGGCGCCCGCCGCCTGGCGCGGGGCACTGCCCATCACCTATCACGTGGGTCCCGGACCCGCCAAGGTCCACCTGAAACTCAAATTCAACTGGGATCTGAAGACGCTTTACGACGTGATCGTGCGGATTCCGGGAAGCCAGTTCGCCGACGAGTGGATCATCCGCGGCAACCATCACGACGCATGGGTCAACGGCGCGGAGGATCCGGTGTCCGCCGCCGGGCCGCTGATGGAAGAGATGCGCGCGCTGGGGGAGCTGCTCAAGCAGGGGTGGAAACCCAAGCGCACCATCGTCTACTGCGTGTGGGATGGCGAGGAACCGGGTCTGCTCGGCTCCACGGAGTGGGCGGAGACGCACGCCGCCGAACTGGAAGGCAAAGCCGCGGTCTACATCAATTCGGATTCCAACGGCCGCGGTTTCCTGGAGGTGGGAGGCTCGCACACGCTGGAGAAGTTCATTAACGGCGTGGCCCGGGATATCGACGACCCGGAGGCCAAAGTGACGGTGTGGAAGCGGCTGCAGGCGGAGCGCCTGGCGCCAAACGGGGGAGCAGCGGCGGCGGACCGGCAGGAAGCGCGCACGCGCGCCGACCTGCGTATCGGCGCCCTGGGCTCGGGGTCCGACTACACGGCGTTTCTGGATCACCTTGGCATCGCCAGCTTGAACCTGGGTTTCGGCGGCGAAGACGACGGCGGCATCTACCACTCCATCTACGACGATTTCTACTGGTACACACATTTTTCGGACACCGATTTCGTCTACGGGCGGGCGCTGGCGCAGACCGCCGGCACCAGCGTCATGCGCCTGGCCGATGCGGAGTTGCTGCCGCTGGATTTCGACGATTTTACCGACACCCTGCGCCGCTACATCGACGAGGTGCGCAAACTGGCGAGCGATAAACGCGAGCAGACGGTGGAGCGCAACCGCCAGATCGACGACGGTGTGTTCGCGCTGCTCGACGACCCGCGGCATCCGCGCACCGTGCCCGCCAGGGAGACCGTCCCGCCCTTCCTGAACTTCGCGCCGTTGGAGAACGGGTTCGCCGCCCTCGAACGCACCGCCCGGGCCTACGATGAGGCGCTGGCGCACGCCTCGGAGAACGGCGGCGACGCTTTGGCGCGCGCCTCGCTGCGCCAGGTGAACGCCCGCCTGATCGCCATCGAGCGCGCCATGACGCTGAAGGAAGGCTTGCCCAATCGCGACTGGTTCAAGCACCAGATCTATGCGCCGGGGTTGTATACCGGATACGGCGTGAAGACGCTGCCGGCGGTGCGGGAGAGCATCGAGCAGAAGGATTGGAAATTGGCCGAAGAGGAGATCGTGCGCGTCGGCAAGGTGCTGGAGAACACCGGCGAGGCGATTGAGGGCGCCACCGCGGAATTGGTGCGGGCGGCGCGGTAGGCGCGGCTGGTTCCCATCCCCTCAGCGAAGGCGCGAACAAAAAACGCACCTTCTGATTCTGCGCCGGCGGACGGCCGGTGAGCCTGGAGTGAGGCGGAGTACAATACACTCGAAGACCGTCTATGTCAGGTGTCCGGCGTATCCTCTTTCTCACTGCCGCGTTTGCCGTGTTATTGCCGCTGGCCTTTCTCGGACAGGTGAAGACCGAGCCCCGTCCGAAACTGGGCTTGCCGCCGGCGGAATCCGGACCTTCGGCCAACCTGCGAATTGACACCAATCTGGTGCTGGTCCCGGTCTCCGTTTGCGATCCCCAGAACCGCCCCGTCACCGGACTCGAAAAGGAGCACTTCCGCGTGCTCGACGATCACGTGGAGCAGACCATCACGCACTTTTCGATGGACGACGAACCGGTGGCGGTGGGACTGGTTTTCGACGTCAGCGGCAGCATGGGTTCTAAACTGCAAAAATCGCGTCAGGCCGCGGCGGAATTCTTCCGGACATCCAATCCCGAGGACGAGTATTTTCTAGTGGAGTTCAACGACCAGCCGAAGCTGATGGTGCCGCTTACGCGTGACGTCGAGGAGATCCAGAATCAGCTCACGTGGGCGCAATCCAAGGGGCGCACGGCGCTGCTCGACGCGGTTTTTCTGGCGATGAACGAGATGAAGAAGACGAAGAAGAACCGCAAAGCGCTGCTGATCGTCTCCGACGGCGGCGACAACAGCAGCCGCTACACGGAGAACGAAGTCAAGAACCTGGTTCGCGAGAACGATGTGCTGATCTACGCCATCGGCGTTTTCGAGTCGGGCAGCGGGCGCATGCGCACCACCGAAGAAGCGGGCGGCCCCGGATTGCTCAACGACCTGTGCGAGCAGACCGGCGGCCGCCACCTGCCGGCCGACGCTTCGGAACTGCCCGATATCGCCGCCAAGATCGGCGTGGAGTTGCGCAACCGGTACGTGTTGGGATACTCGCCCACCAGCCAACTGCGCGACGGCCGGTATCACACGCTGCAAGTGAAGGTGGTGGCGCCGAAGGGCCTGCCCGCGTTGCGCCCGTACTTCCGCCGCGGCTACTACGCGCCCGCGCAGTAGCGGCGATTGCCCGTTCGAACATAGGTGGAACTTTCGCTCGAAAGCGGTGTCTATTTGGGTGGAGGTTGAAGGCAATGACAACCACCGAACGCACCGGCCGCTGAGGCGCACTTCCCGCAGTTTTCGTCCAGAGGAGTAGTGTGTCCGCGAGGCGCAAGGAAAGGAGCACACCATGTTTGAGACGGCAACATTTTCCTACGGTCCCTCCAGCAAGAGGGTCTGGACCACCGCCATGGGGTTCACCGGACAGGCGGTGCTGATTGGCTGTGCGCTGCTGGCTCCGCTGATTTCGCCGCAGACTTTGGGGCGCGCGTTCCTGGTGACCGCGCTGGTGGCGCCCGGCGTGCCGCCGCCACCGCTGCCGCCGGGTCCGGAGGTTGTGCCGGTGCCGCGCCACGGGGCGGTAGCGCCAACCTCCACCCACGCTCTAATCGCGCCGGTGGCGGCCAACGTTCCGGCGATTGCGGCCACGATCATCGACCCGCCCGAGATCGGGGCCAGTGGGACGGGAAGGACCGGCGTCTATAGCGGCTTTACTGGTGGAGGGGCCGGCGGCGGGCCCAGCATCATCGATGACGTCATCCGTATGGTGCCCGTGGTGCGTCCTCCCGAAGTGGTCAATCGGGAGCCGGTGAGGACAGCCGCAGCGCCAGTCAAGCCGCCGCGCATCAGTGTGGTTCGTCTGGCCACGCCGATTTACAGGGTTGAACCGATCTACCCTCGGCTGGCGAGAGAGGCTCATGTGTCCGGTGTGGTGGAACTGCTCGGCGTGCTCTCTACCGACGGGCGGATCCACGAACTCAAGGTGGTGCGCGGCCATCCTCTGCTGGTCGCCGCGGCGCTGGACGCGGTGCGGCAGTGGATCTACGAGCCGACACTGCTCAACGGCCAGGCTGTGGAAGTCGCCGCCCCTATCACGGTGACCTTCACCCTGAACCGGTGAGTCCGCGGCGTGCGGCAGCGCGGGTGAGGCGGGCATCTCACCCGCGCAGGGTCCGGAGTTTCTCAAAGGCGCCAAAAAAGAGCCGGCGGCGGAACGGGAAACCCTCGCCGGCGCACAAGACCTGAACGCCTCAGGCCGTAGTGGTGCAAAAGTGAGCGGGGCGCAAGTGGCGCTGTGGTTCGGCTATGCCGTGCGCTTGATGCCGCACCCGGCGGGGGGCCGGATCGGGACGCGCCTGGCTGGGACGCTGCCCGCCGCCAGCCGCACCAGATGGAGCAGTTTCCGAATTCTCACGCGGCGCGCTTCAAGTTCCGCAACCAGCAACGCGCAGGCATCCGCACTCTCCGCGCAACCGATGTTCGCGCCGCGCCGGGAGTGCAACCCATTTTCCGTTGGCGGTTGCGGTGGTGTCTGCGTCATAGCCGGCCCATCCCAGGTGGCCTTTGGTTCGAAATCAGGCGCACAATCCCGTTTGCCGGTAGACTTCCACGGTGTAGGCCGTATCGCCCGGCATCCAGCAAACAGCCATGGTATGGCCGCCCATCAGACTCACCCCCAGGGGTTCGATATGTTCAGCGTCCCTGCCGGCGTTGGTATAGACGGCGCGGCCCGAAACCCAATTCCAGCGCACGGCGTGGTTTTGACCGTTGCGCTTGGCCTCACAAGAGGTGGCCAGCAGCACGGCAAGCCAGATGGGAACCGGCTCGCCGGGGCGTGCCTCCGGCAATTGCGATCGAACAGGCCCGGCGCTGGCCGGACGGCGGGCGATGTGCAAGTGAGATTGTTCCGCGGTTCGCCGCGCTGGCATCGGCCGCATGTCTTATCTCCTGGCTGCCAGGCACGCCCGGTACAAGTCGAGTTCGCCCGCGCCCAACTCCTGGCGGATCGGGGTGGCGTTGGACAAATCCGCGGCGGCTATGGTTTCGTTGGTCCGGCTGTTCCTGTCCAGCAGTAGAGATGCCGCACCCGACACAAAAGGTGCGCTGAACGACGTGCCCCACACTTGTGCGTAGTGCCCCATGGGATAGGTGGTGATTACGCCTACTCCGGGCGCCGCCAGGGTCACCAGCGAACTGCCGTAATTGGAGAAGGATGCGCGGATCATCGAATTGTCGGTGGCCGCCACACCGATCACGTTGTCATAGGCGGCAGGCCAAACTTGAGCGTTGGCCTGGTTATCGTTGCCGGCGGATGCCACGCAGATCACACCATGCCTCACGGCGTCGTCGATCGCGGCGTCCAAGGCGTTGGATTGCTGCTTCACGCTGAAGCTCATGTTGATTACACCGGCCCCGTGGTCGACCGCGTAGCCGATGGCCTCGACGATCTGCGAGATGGTGGCGCTGCCATCGGCGCCAAAGGCTCGCAACGGCATGATTTTGGCGTCGGGAGCCACCAGGTGGATCAGCCCGGCCACCATGGTGCCGTGACCGTAAGCCGGGTACTTCTTGCCCTCCAGAATCGGCGTGGTCTCCTGCTCCAGAATCGGTGTGGTCTCCTGGGTCAGGACGATGGCCGTGCCACCTTCGAGGATGGGTGTGGTCTCCTGATCCACGGGCGGCGGGCCCTGCTCTTCCAGAATGGGTGTGGTCTCCTGATTCAAGTCCGCCAGTTCCTGGCCGGAAGGGGCGTTGTGCACAAAATCCCAACCGTTGACGAGCGACCCCTTCAGCACCGGGTGCGTGAAGTCGGCGCCGGTGTCGATGGTGGCGACTACACCTTGGCCGGTTGCCAGGGTGTGAGCCCTATCCATATTGATGACATCGGTAGCCGGCTGGTTGACGTAGGCCGATGCCGCGTAGCTGTTGTAGTAGCGGATCAGCGTGCTGGAGAAATGGACTCCGCTGGATGCACAGGAGGGGTGGATCGAACTGCCCGGATGGATGCCTGGCAGCCGCACAGCCTTTTCGGCTTCCGCGCTGTTGACCGCGGACTCCGTCGACAGATTGTGCAACACGGTCTGCGGGTTTGCTCCTCTCGAGGAGAGAACGTGGTAACCCGACGCGAAACCGGTCAGCGATCTTACTACTGTGAGGTCATGGCGTCTGGCGATTCCATTGACATCGCCGGTGACCTTCACGAAATATTTGTCTTGAGCGAAGGCCCCGAGACAATAGAGCGCCGCCAGGAGGGCAATGCGCGCCGAGATGTGGAGTCTGCGTAACATGATTAGTTTCCCTTCGGACTCAACCGCTTCACCGATGCCGGCTTACGCACGGACGTTCGGCTCTTGGCGGCCGTTTGCTCTGAAATGAATGTTTTCAAAGGCACCTGAATACTTTTCGAATCCCACAACTCAATGCAGAGTTTGAGCCGCGCCTGCTGATCATACTCCATCTGAAACTCGCCGAAGCGGTTGCTCAACGTCTCGGCGACTACCATTTTGCCGGCTCTTAAACAGACGGGAAGGTTGCCCATCTGGAACTCGGGCAGGGCGTGGTTGGTGATCTGGCCGATGACGGCGGCGCGAGAGGACTTTAATTCTGGCTCGATGCGCAGGTCCACCGAGCAGTCTCCGGCACGATACAATCCCTGCCAGCCTACCTGCCAGGTGGCGCGCAGCCCAACCGGGGAAGGCACCAGAAAGCTGTCGAAGATCGTCTCGATCGGCAGGCGGTTGCCGCGTTGCGGCCGATCATGCACCTGGACCGGAAAGATAGCCCGAGCCAGGCGCACTGTCGATTCGGGGACAGGATCCGTGGCCAAACTGGTGCAGGTGGCGTTTAGTCTTGTGGTGAACTTCCACAGAATGCGGCATTTCTCGCATCCACCTTCAAGGTGCGTCTGCATCTGGGTCTGTTCCCCATCGGCAGGCAGCCCCCGAGTGAAGTCCGCCCATTGATCGATTGCATAGTGCTTCATAATGTTTCGATCACTCCCGTGTTGTCCGTACACGATAAAAGGGTCGGCTTAGCTGCCTTTAGATATAGGTTGCGGGGCGTCATCCGAGAGCACTGGCAATCTCAGTTCTAAGTGTACCGGTAGCCTTGGTACTATTTACAAGTTGTCGGATGGGAGTTGCGTACCGGGGGGCGATAGCCCTACCTCCAACGCTTTCTCAGAGATACCTGCCAACCAGGACGAAGGGTGCCCAGTAATAGGGGTGGGAGGGAACGAGCCGTGAAGCGGCTCCGCGTCCCCAATTCCCCCAAATCAATCCTTGACAACCAAAGTTGCTCAAATGTACATTTGAGATAGGAGAGTCCCGGTCATGGCAACATCCATCACTACCGTAGCAGCCCGCAACGATTTTTCGACCGTGTTGAACCGGGCGGCCTTCGGCAAAGAGCGCGTGATCCTCAAGCGCCGCGGCAAACCCATTGCCGCCGTGGTGCCGATGGACGACGTGCTGCTCCTGCAATCCCTCGAAGACAAGCTCGACATCGCCGACGCTTTAGCGGCTCGCAAAGAAGCCCTCAAGAAAGGCACCAAGTCCTTCGCCCAACTGCGCGCCGAATTGGGTGAGTGAAGTTACCGCTTGCCCTACCGTATCGAGATCGCACCCGCCTCCGAGCGTCAAATCCGTAAACTGGAAGCTACGGTCAGACGGCAAGTCCTCAAGAAAATCGAGGCCCTCGGGAGCAACCCGCGTCCGGTCGGAGTGGAAAAGCTAGCCGTCACGGGCTTGTACCGGGTCCGCGTTGGCGATTATCGGATCATTTACGACGTCGAGGACAAGGTATCGAGAGTATTGGTCCTCAAGGTCGGCGACCGCAAGCAAGTTTATAGGCGCTGACCTCGGCGCCCGGCAAGAATGGCCCATTTGTGCTTGGTTAGAGTGACCCACACGAAGAACTTCAGAGATACCTGCCCACCAGGACGAAGGGTGCCCAGTAATAGGGGTGGGGGTACCGGCGGCGGATTTCAGCCATCGCCTCCTGGACGGCTTGTGCCTTATTCTTGTGGGCCTGCAAGGCTTCATAGAAGAGCTTCATGAACTCCGCCGTGCTCCGATCATTGACGTCCCAGAGCGTGACCAGGACGCCCTGAGCGCCGGCGTAGAGGAGACCGCGAACCAGGCCGAGGATCTCATCGCCGCCGACCACCGCGTTGAGGCCGGTGCCACATCCGCTCAGCGTGACTAGTTCGCAGGGCAGGTTCAACTGGTAGAGATCGAACAGATTGAGGTGGCAATCCCCCAGGCTGATGGAACTGAACATGGGGTTGTCCTGGCGGAAAGAACCATGGGTCGCGATGTGAACGAAGCGGCTGCGCGCCCCAAGTTCACGCAGCACCCGCGCGGTGGCGTCGGAGCCCAGGAAGACCTCGCTATGGGGAAGCACGCCGGCGACGGCGCGCACTTCGTCTTCGATCCGCGGCGCGGCCGGATCGGGAATGCCGAGCACCAGCGACCCGCCGTCAGCGCCGGCCGGTTTGGTGGCGCAGAGGTAGTAGACGCTGGCGCTGGGGGTGTAGGAGATAGTGAACCGGTCGCCCAGAGCCACTCCCCGGGCGTCGGGCAGCGCGTGGAAGGGCAGGTAGTGCAGATAATCGTGGGGCGCCACGATCAGGTGGCTGGCCGGCTTAAGGTCGCCCGAAATCGGCGCGATCAGTTGCTGGTGGAACTCGTGCAGATGGGCGTTGGTGGCGTCCAGCAGTTGGCGATCGAAGACCTTGGCGTAGTCCGGACCGAGGCGGAATTTGGAGAGCTGAAAGCGCAGCAACTGAAGCACGCGGCGCAAGTCCGAGACGCTGCCAGCGGGCACGATCTTGAGGCTGTCCCGCGACAGCAGGCAGGCGTGGAACCGGTCGCCGACGGAGTAGTACTCGACCAGCATCGCGCCTTCGGGGAGGGACGCGCGGATGGTCTCGATGGGCACCGAGCCCGCCGTGTGCAGGTTGGAATACTCCGCGTCTTCCACCCGCAGGTTGGCCAGGGATTCCACCAGGCGCTGCTCGCAATTGCGGGCGGAACGCCGCAGTTTGACCAATTGCGGCGCAATAAGATTGGCCGCGCGGCCTTCCAGCAACTGGATGGTGCGGCTGTACGAGTTGAGCTCGCCGCGCAGCGCGTTGACCTGGTCCACCAGGGCGCGCTCGGTCTTGCGCGACGCCGGCAGCCCCTGGGAACGAAACGCGATCAGGTCGGCCAGGCTGCGCGACTTGGCCTGTTCGATGTAGGCGAAGGCGGTCTCGAAAGTGGCCTGCGATTGGTCCCTGGCCAGGCACATGCGCACCAGCGCTTCGTAGACTTCCAGTTTGTCCTTGAGGAAGGCGATCTTCATCTCCTCGGCTTTGAGATGGCTGCGCAGGTTCTCCAGGTGAAGGTGCGCTTCGAGGTAGGCCCGATAGGCGGCTTCGGGAGCGCCCAGGGCCTCTTCGACGACCCCCAGAACGTACCAGGCCTGATAGCTGAGCGCGGGGGTCTCCGTCTGTTGGAGGCGATCCAGGGCGGCCAGGCAGACCTGCCTGGCTTGTGCGCTTTCGCCGCGATCCAGATGGATTCTGGCCAGCAGCAACCGGCAGAGCACGCTCTTGGTGAACAGGGGCGAAGGCGCGAAGAAGTCGAGCGCTCGCTGGCAGAACTCGAGTGCGTCGTCGAGGCGATGGTCCTGGTAGTGCACCAGGGCCTGGTAGAGATCGATGGTGGCAATCCAGGCGCGATTGTTTTCGCCATCGAATAGTTGGCGCGCCTGCCGGAAAAGCTCCAGGGCAAGGCCGGTATCCCCGTGGTGAGTGAGCGAGATGGCCAGGTTGGTCTGCGCTTTGGCCGCCTCGTACCCCATGCCGAGCTTGCGGAAAGCCTTCTGGGCGCGGCCGGCCAGGTGCGCGCCTTCCTCGACGAGGTTCAGCTCCAGGTACATCTCGGACTGATCGAGGTCGCAGAGGGCTTCGCGATAGACGTCGCCCAGCGTGCGGCAGTCCTCGCGGGCGGCGCGGTAGAGCTCGATGGAACGCGTGTACTCGCCGCGCAGGTAGTAAAGGTAGGCGATGTTGTAGTCGGCCGCCGCTGCCAGCACGGGCATCTGGTGCACCGTGCAGTAAGCGCGGGCCTGCTCGTAGGTGGCGAGGGCCTCGGGGAACAGGTTGAGGCTGATCTGGCAGGTAGCCGTGTTCTTGAGCGAGATGGCGACGTCCTGGGGCTCGCCGATTTCCAGGAAGGCGTGGTGCGCGCGCCGGTATAATTCCAGCGCCTCCTCGAAACGGTCCTGGCGGTAGAGGATGTTGCCCATATTGGCGTCCAGGCGGGCCAGGCGGAGCGGGTCGCCCAGCCGCTCGAAGATCTGGCGCGCCTGCCGGGCATGGTCCATAGCCTCCGGGTAGCGGCCCAGGTAGATCAGGCTTTGCAGGGAGTTGTTGAGCGTGCAGCCCGCGTCCAGTGCGTCGCCCAGGCGCTGGTAGATGGCGAGGGCCTTCTGGTAGAGATCCAGCGAGACCTGGTATTTGCGTTTGCGGTAGTATATGTTGCCCAGGGCGCGCAGGCTGGCGGCCCTCGAGGCATCGTCGCCCAGTCGTTCGGCCATCAGCCGCGCGGCGCCGACCATGCGCTCGGCCTGCCGCACATCCACGTGGAGCAGGCGCACCACCTCTTCGCAGCAGCGGCTGACGGTCTGGGGGCGCCAGAGGTCCGGGTGCGATTCGAGCAGCCGGCTGCGGCGGCGCGCATCGGGCTCGCCCGCCAGGTCCGCCAGCAGCTTCTCGATACCGGAGGGCGTGTCCGGAGACTGGGGCATTAGAAACCCTTCTCTTCCAAGAGCTTCCTTAACCGTTTGAGGCAGCGGCCGCGAATGAAACCGATCGAGCCGGTGGCCAGGTGGAGGCGGCGCGCCACGTCGTTGTACGGCATAGGAGGCTGCTCGAAAAAGAGCAGTTCGATCATCTCGCGGCAGCGCGGCGGCAGGCGGCCGATGGCCTCGCGCACCAGTTGCTCCTGCTCGATATTGGCCAACACGTCGGGCGAGATGGCGTGGAGGGGGCTGAGAGGCTCGGCTGCGAGATCGTCCAGATCGCTCTCCTGGCTGATCTGGCGGCGTTTCCAGTGATAACACTTGTGCGTGGTCACGCGGATCAACCATCCCTGCAAGGCTTCGGCATCGCGTATGCGGGGAAGCTCGTTGAACAGATCCAGGCAGACCGCCTGGAAGATGTCGGCCGCATCCTGGTGGGGCGTGCCATAGCGCAGCGGAATGGAGTAAATCAGGTTCTTGTAACGATCCAGCAGGGCGCTCCAGGCGCGCTCATTGCCGGCCAGGCATTCGGCCACTATGCGGGTATTGCTCCACTCGGCGGGTGGCAGGCTCACGGGCGCGCTCCTGGGGCACCGCCGCGCCAGTACAACTGGTCGACATTCCACAGAGTGTAGGGTTCGATGAGGGCCGGGTGAAAGTTGGCCAGAGTTTTCTTGGCGCCGGCCAGCAGGTTGGGGCTGACCAGCGGCACCAGGGGCTGGTACTCCACCACGATTGCCTGCACGCGGTCGAACAAGCGTTTGCGTTCGGCATAGCTGCGCGAGACCATCTGGCTGCGCATCAGGCGATCGATTTCCGCTTCCCACGGGGTGGCCGGCGTCTTCTGCTCCGGATTCCAGAGGTGATTGCCGCCGCTGGAGAGCCAGACCGCCATATCGGGATTGGGATCGGCGTCCGGGCTGGCGAGGGAGAGCAGGCAGGCCTCGTATTCGCGGCTCCGCTGGACGCGCTCCAGGAGACTGCGGAATTCCAGTTGCACCACGTCCACCCGCATGCCGATCTGCTTCAGGTCGTCCTGGATGAGGGTGGCCATCTGCGACCGTTCGGGGTTGTTGTTGCTGGTCAGGATGGAAAAGGCGACCGGGCGTCCGTCGGGATCGGCCAGAGAGCCCTGGCGGTTCCATTTGAAGCCATCGGCAGCCAGCAACTGGCGCGCCCGCTCCACCGAACGGGTGGGCGCGGAAAGGGTGGCATTGATCCAGGCCCGGTTGCCGGGCGGTACGGGCCCCCCCAACGGTACGGCACGGCCCAAATAGATCAGACGGACGATGGCGTCGCGGTCGATGGCGGCGGAAACGGCCTGCCGGAAACTCTTGCGGCGCAGGAAGGCCTGGTGGGCGGCGATTTGTGGCACAATTCCGGCGGGCAGGTCGCCCAGATTGAAGAACAGGAAACTATATTCCAGGCTGCCGCCGGCGCTGAACAGTTCGTAGCCGCGGCGCTCGCGGTCTTTTTCCAGGGCGGCGAAGTTGCGCGCTCCCACGCGGCTGACAATGTCGCTTTCCCCGGCCTGAAAGCGCAGCACCTGATTGTCCTCGCTGCCGGCAAAGACGAACACCAGTTCGGCCAGGTACGGCAACTGGGTGCCGGCCCGATCTACCTTCCAATAATACGGATTGCGTTCCAGCGTGATGCGCTGGCCGGCCACGTATTCCTTGAGGCGGAAGGGTCCCAGACCGGCGATCTCCGGGGGCGGGGTGGAAACTGGCCAGGCGCCGGCTAGCTTGCCCTGTGTCCAGGCAGCTTCCAACTTGTGCCGCGGAAGGATGAAAATGCCATCGAACAGGCGGTCGGGAACAGAGTACGGCTGGGGAAGATCGAAGGCGACCCGGTAGGTGTCGAGCTTGCGTACGCCGATCGGTTTGCCCTCCAACATGAGGAGGGCGCGCTGCGGCGAGTGAACCTGCTCATCCAGGATGGCTTGAAAGGTAAAAACCACGTCGTCGGCATCGAACGGGCGGCCGTCGGAAAACCTGATTCCCTGGCGCAGTTCGAGTTCCCAGTGAAGTCCGTTGGGTGAGACTTTCCAGGATTTGGCGAGAGCCGGTTCCGTGCTCAGAGACTGGCGGTTGATATGAATCAGATCCGCCATCAGGCGTTCCAGAACCTCGCGCGAACCGGAGTCGGCTGCCACCGCCCAATTCAAGGTTTTCGGTTCCGTGCGTTGGGCGGAAACCAGGCGTCCGCCGGGCCGTCCGGGGGGACCGGGAACCAGCAGACGGTCATCCACCACGGCGTGCAGGGTCCACACCACAGCGAGCATGACGAAAGCCTGTCGAAGAGCCTTCACGGAGTGTGATGAACCGTCCGAAAGTAGTTTAACTGATTGGAAGCAATAAAGATATTAACCAAAGTACTAGCCCTCCCGAGAGCCGAGGGGTAGGGCCCCGGAGGGCCTTTCGATGGGCGGCGCTGGGTCGGCGGAGCTGGGACGTTCCAGCAGGATGTCGGCCAGAGTCAGGTATCCCAGGAGCAGGGGAATGGTGGCCAGACCGGGGGCCAGCATCCAGGCGTGAGCCATCAGGGTGTGGTACTGCCGGGCTTCGGCTAGCATGTTGCCCCAACTGGGCACCGGTTCGCCGACGCCGAGGCCCAAAAAAGAGAGCGTCACCTCAGCCAGGATGTAGCGCGGAATGAGGACCGTAGCTTGCGTCAGAAGCACGCTCCAGGTAAGCGGGAGAATGTGGCGGCGCATGAGATACCCGGGGGAGGCGCCAAAGCCGCGGGCGGCCAGCACGAAGCCGCGTTCGCGGGCGCTCAGGACGACGCCGCGAACCATGCGCGCCGGCCGCACCCAGCCGACGGTGCCGATGATGGCCACCAGCAGGAAAAACGCCTGGGCCGGGGAGATGTGCAGGGGCAGGAAAGCGCGCACCCCGAGCAACAGATAGAGCCACGGAAGCGCCAGGAAGAGTTCCCCACCGCGCATCAGGAGGCCATCGACCCAGCCGCCGTGGAAGCCGGCGAGGGTGCCGCACAGCAGTCCCAGAGAGAGCGAGAGGAAAGCGGCGACCAAGCCGGTGAGCAGCGAGACCTGCCCGCCGTATAGCACCCGCGAGAAGACGTCGCGGCCATAGCCATCGCTCCCCCAGAGAAAGAGAACACCTGGCGCGCCGACGCCGAAGAGCCTGCCTCGGACAAAGAAATCAATGGGATAGAGGCGAGAGCGGTCTTCGCGGTAGTCGCCGCCAGGTGAATCCTGGGTGAGGCCGTAGACGAAGGGGCGCAGGAGGAAGCGATGGGCCGCATCGGTGAAGTGGACGCGAGCCGGCGGGGCGAAGGGATAGTCGCGATGCTGTTCAGCGTAATGGTAGGGGGCGACCCAGGCGGCCAGCACGACCAACGCGTGCAGGACCGCCAGGAACGCGAGGGTGAGAGAGAGCTTCATGAGGTTTGAATTCTGGGGTCGGCGCGATAGAGGAGGAGGTCGGCGATCAGATTGCCGGCGATCAGCAGGGTGGTGGAACTCATCACCACACCCAGCACCAGGGCAAAATCGCGTGCCATGATGGCTTCCAGGAAGAGTGGCCCGAGGCCGGGCCAGCCCACCAGGACTTCCACCAGCAACGAGGCGCTCAGCAGGGTGCCGAGCGAGAAGCCGAACAGGGTGATCAGGGGATTGAGGGCGGCCGGCAGGATGTGGCGGAACAGCAGGCGGCGGCGGGGGATTCCGTGGGCGCGGGCAGCCAGGGCGAAGGGGGAATCGAGACACTCGGCCACACTCGCGCGCACGTGGCGCACGAGCACCGGCAGCATGCCGAGGACGAGTACGGCCACGGGGATGACCAGGTGGCGCAAGGTGTCACGGAATCGATCCTCCGCCGCGAGCGATTCGGACCCCGGAGCATGCATCCCACCGGCCGGCAGCCAGCCTGTCTCCACGGCTAATGCAAGCAATATAACAGCCAATAAAATATCTGGAATAGACAAGAAAATAGAAAGTGATGCTTTAGTAATGGAATCGCTCCATGTCCCACGCCGGGCGGCGTTCCAGATGCCGAGCGGGATGGCCATGAGCCACGCCAGCAAGGTGGCACATCCGGTGAGCAGCAGAGTGCCGGGGATGCGCTGGCGCAGGAGGGGGCCGACGGCGGTATTGTAGGCCAGCGAGTAGCCGAATTCGCCGCGCGCCATGGAACCCAGCCAGGCGGCGTAGCGCACCGGCAGCGGGCGGTCCAGACCGTGCCGGGCGCGCAGGGCGTCCACGGTGGCGCTGGTCACGCCGGGGTCGAGGCGCATTTCGGAAAAGAAATCGCCGGGTGCGAGATCGGCGAAGAGGAAGGAGAGGAGGGAAACTCCGGCGAGCAGGAAGAGGCTGTGAAGCAGGCGGCGCGCGGCGTACTTCATGCGGCGCCTCCTTGGAGCGCCAGGGCGGCGGCGATCAATTCGCGCGTATGCTCGTGTTGGGGCTGGCTCAGCAGTGTCGCGGTGAGCCCATGCTCGACGATGGCGCCATGCTCCAGGATGGCAATTTCGTGAGCCAACCCCGCGACCCGCGTAAGGTCGTGGGAAATCAGGATATAGGCGATCCCCAGGCGTTGCTGGAGACCGCTGAGGAGGGCGGCGATCTGGGCGGCGAGCGAGACATCGAGCCCGTTGAAAGATTCGTCGAGGATGAGCAGCTTGGGTTCCACCACGAGGGCGCGGGCGATGGCGAGGCGCTGGCGCTCTCCGCCGCTGAATTGGTGCGCGCGCTTGCCGAGGGCAGAGCGGGCGATGCCGGTCAGTTCCAGGGCGGAGGCGGCGCTGTGGCGGCGTTCGGCGCCCGTGCCGCGGCGCTGAATCACCAGCGGCTCCTCGACGATTTCGGCGGCGGTGAATCGCGGGTTGAGGCTGGCGGCTGGCTGCTGGAAGATGAGTTGGATGTCCAGGCGGCGGTGGGGCGAAAGCGGACGGCCTTCGAAGAGGATCTGGCCCGAGGTGGGGGTTTCGAATTGCGTCAGGCAACGGGCGAGCGTGCTCTTGCCGGCCCCGGAGGCGCCGATCACGGCCAAAGTGCGGGCCCGGTCGAGGGTGAAGCTGACGCCGGCGAGAGCGGCCGTGGCGGGCAGGGCAGGGAACAGCCAGCGGCGGCGGAAATAGGTCTTGGAGAGATCGCGCACGCGCAGCAATGGGTCAGCGGGCATGAACTTCTCCGTTGGCGACGACGCCGCCAGAGAGCGCCAGGAACCGGTCGGCGGTGGCGGCCAGGATGCCTGGGTGGTGGCTGATCAGCAGGAACGAGGTGCCGAACCGATCGCGCAGATGGCGGAAGAGGGCGGCAAGTTCCAGCACGCGCGGGGCATCGAGGGAAGTAAAGGGTTCGTCGGCCACGATGAGGGCGGGCCGGCAGGCGAGGGCTTGGGCGATGGTCACCCGCTGGCGTTCGCCGCCGGAGAGTTCGTGAGGATAGGCGGCGAGGATGCGCGCCGAGCTGGGGATGCCGGCCAGCGCCAGCAGGCCGGCCGGGTCGCCCTCGGTGTGATGGGCGCGCAGGATTTCGGCGATCTGTTGGCGGATGCGGAGGACGGGGTTGAGTGCCAACAGCGGGTCCTGGAAGATCATGGCGACCTGGGCGCCGCGGACCGATTCCAGTGCGCCTTCGTCGAGCGCCAGCAGGTCGCGTCCATCGAGGAGTACTTGTCCGCCGATGCGGTATTGGGCGGGCGGAAGCAGTTTGAGAAGGGCGAGGGCGAGGGTGGTCTTGCCGGAACCGGAATCGCCGGAGAGGCCGGCGATGGTGGCGGTGGGGATGTCGAAGGAAACGCCGCGCAGAATATCGTGGTGGGGGAGCAGGCGTACTTGGAGATCGCGGACTTCGAGCAGCGGCTCGGGCGGCATTCGTCTTATTCTATGGCTTCCGCGGGGTTCCATGGCTGCGACTTTGTGGGACCGCGGCCGTTCTACTTGTTGCCGGTGTCATTCGCCGGGATGCAATAAAGCAGAATCGATTTGCCCACGCGGGCTACCGGCTGGTATTGGTCCAGCCAGGCGAAAGCCAGATCCTGGCGGCCGCGCTGTTGGGCCGCCATCCAGCCGTAGTTTTGCAGCATGGTGTGGCTGACGGCGACCCATCCGGTGACGGGCTGGTAGGGTTCGAGGCTGTCCCAGGCGGGGAGGCCGAGGCGGGTGTCGTCGCCGGTGTAAAGGCAGGCCATGTGGAAGTACGGGACGCGGCGGCGCACCAGTTCCGGGCCGAGGCGCGCCATGTCCTGCCCCCAATCGAGATCGGAATCCACCAGGATGTGCTCCGGATGGGTGCCGCCGAGTTCATTGAAATAGGCGAGGTAATTGGGGTGGGCGGCGGCCGAGGAGAGGGTGGTCCACACCAGCAGGATTACGGCGGCGATCCGGGAGCGCCGCCACAGCCAGACGGTCCCGATGCCGGCCGTCAGCGCGCCGCTGCCATTCTCCTCCTGTTGTGGGCCGCCGTATCCGCCGCTGCCGCCCATCCCGATTACATCGCCTATTTCAACGAACTCGCCGGCGCCCATCCCGAGCGTATCCTCGTCGCTTCCGATCTCGGTTGGGGGC
>Ga0182021_10000891_pt1 | contig 33794 bp, 34 predicted proteins | sample 612E3MmetaG_FD_120493 | JGI IMG/M metagenome (GOLD analysis project Ga0182021, IMG submission 120493) | Permafrost microbial communities from Stordalen Mire, Sweden - 612E3M metaG (Illumina Assembly) | ecosystem: Environmental > Terrestrial > Soil > Wetlands > Permafrost | place: Sweden... | reverse complement strand
AGTTTCCGCCGGTGTTTCCTGGGTTGTTTCCGCAAGTTTTTCCATAAGTGATTCTTTAAACAGCGGATCCCTTTCAAGTTCTTCCGTTAAGCCTTTCACCTCTATCTTTTCAGGACTAAAAAGAACTAGCCCATCGATAATCTGTATTTTACTAGAGTCATATTTATAGTCTTTTGGATTATCAAAGCTCCAGCCTATTGAATCAGCCCTTAGCTCTGCTGCCGGAACAGCTAAAAAAATACCTCCCGAGAAAATGGATGTTACTAAAAATATCACAATAAAAGTGCAGACAGACACAAGCGATATTATTCTTTTTAACCTGTATTTCTGCACTTCACCCTTGTCTTTGCTGAAGCTGGCAGGAGAAATAAATATATATATCGGAAGCGATACAATAAGCAAAAGAGCTTCCAGCATAACAATCTTTAGAGCAACCCCAAGAGTCTGTAAGATGCCTCCATCGACAATAGCCTCTTTTGATTTGTTTATTTTTGCTGAAATGTGCAGTATGAAATTCAACCATGCGGTTTTTATTTTTTTCATGTTCTTTTAGGTTATATAAGTATGATAATAGAAAAAATGCCCAATGCTACGAAAGCAATCATAAAATAATTTAAATATATATCAGCCCTGCTTATTATCCTGTCATACAGGTTTTGGGTGATTTCAAAATATTGCGTAGAGCTGACATCGCTTTTTTTGCCTGTTATCTCATCATAAGCCATGGCCTGCAGCCAATACTGCCCGGGCTTTAGGTTAAAAACCTTAACATCAGTTTCAAGCGTCCAGTTTCCGGACTTATCCGCATTTACAATATAGATTTTTATATTGTTAAATTCTGAAGCGGTTTCATTTTGTGTTTTACCAATATTAACAACAATTTTTGAACCAGCCTTGCCCAGGCCGCTTACCATAAGCCCGCCGCTTTTTTCTGCGCTTATTTTTTCTACAGTTGGAATGGAAATGGAAGCATCCAGCTGGGTGTTGTAAACTTCAGGTAAAAGATAGCTTTGCGCTGCTGCCTGGCTGGTTGCTTTGTTTTCAGTTGTCACAGTAAAATGCCTGCTGTCAAAATACAGGGGCAAGCCGACCATCAGTATTAATTTGGCCAGCCAGACTATCAGGATAACAATCAAAAAAGACAGGGTGAATATCCTGCGGATCTTATATTGCGACTTTCCCTTTGCGCTGTCTCCTTTAGACACCAGGTATAAAGGAAAAGAGATAACTGCAAGAAAAAGCTCCAAAAAAATAACAGCAAAAACATCAAATATTGACCTTGAAGCATAAGACACCGCAACATTATTTTTTCTTTTATAGATAGATGCGGAAGTATGAAGTATTAAGTTTGTCCAGCGTCCTCTCATATAGCAGACCCTGCTTTCTTAGGTTAAGATTTTATTTATCTTGTTTGATAATTCACTTAAGTCGGTGGAGGCTTTTACAAAATAACCAGCCGCGCCCAATTCTTCCGCTTTTTTAATATCGCTGTCCTGGCCTAGATTACTCAAAATAATAACAGGGATATCTTTAGTCTTTTCATCACTTTTCAATGCTTTCAAAACCTCAAACCCATGCAGTTTTGGAAGTATCAGATCCAGCAATACTAGCTCCGGTTCTTCCTCTCTTATTAACCTTAAACCGGTCTCTCCGTCTTTCGCGGACAGTACTTCAAAACCCTGGCTTAAAAGTTCAACATTTAAAGCCCTTAGCAGGATTTGTTCATCTTCAATAACCATTATTTTCTTAATCATAATACATACCTATGTTTAATAACTTTTATAAAATAGTTTCTTTATACTTATTTGTATAAATTAATACATATTTTAAACAATGTCAAGTGTTTTATACTTTAATTTATATAAATTTAGCATAATGTATATAATATATTATTAGTTTTTGTATTTATCTTTAAGACAAGGATTATTGAGTGGCATTACGCTTTAGACGAACCGCTAAAACTGATTTTCGCCTAAGGCTGTTTTAAGCTTGATTTTGCTAAAAAGTGCAAAGGTAGAGTGCTTACGGAAAGCAATATTTGAGATTAATATTGCTTAGATTTGAAGAGGTTGGAAATGCTTTTTAATCGTCCTCGATCAAATGTTCAATCGAATTGAGGTGCTCCAGCATCAGCTTCCCGGCTTTTTCCGAGTTATTATCCCTGATTGACACATAGATTTCATCATGCTGTTTTAAAGACAGCGATAAGTCAGGAAAATATTTAACTGTCTTTTTACGGCTTTCGAGTAACAGGTTATTGATAGAAGCCATCAATGCTGAAAGCACCCTGTTTCCCGAAGCTTTAAAAATCGATTCATGAAAACCCATTTCATATTCCAGGTACTGGTTTTTATTCTTTATATGGGTTTTGGCATTATTTAAAAACCCGGCCATTTCAGCAAGATTTTCTTCACTGGCATTGCCGGCAGCCAGCTTGGTCAGCTCAACTTCGATGATTTTTCGCGTTTGGAAAAGTTCTCTTGTTTTTAAATCATGAAGCAGTGTCATAAACTTCATAGGGTTAACCAGCAGATTTGAAAGTGAGGTATTTAAATATGTCCTTGCTCCCGGCTTAATGTCTAAAACTCCCAATACATCCAATGCCTTTAATGCCTGCCTGACAGAATTTCTGCTTACCTTTAACAGATTTGAAAGAGTCCTTTCACTGGGCACAACATCGCCGGGCTTTAATTTTCCACTGGCAATAAGCCTGCCTATAGTCTCAATGATATGGTCTATCAGCACCAGTTTTTCTATGGGTTTTATATCCAGGAATTTTTCTTCTTTTAAATCTTTATCTTTCGCCATTAATTTTTCCTTATTCATTTGTTTTAAATTTACAGCTATTTTTCGTATAAAAAGCTTAGTAAATAAATATTTCTAAAACACCGGTTATATGCCTAAACCTGGCTACAATACTTTTTTGCTTTACTTTTTCAATAGCATGTCAGATATTATTTAACCAGGCAAGCTGTCTGTCTAAAAGATCCGGCTAAAAACTATTATATTTAATGTAATGCCATATCTGTTATTTAAATTATTTTTTTTATCGCAAGTATGAGTTTTTCTTCACTTGGAATTACATATTCCTCAAGCAACCGATTAAAAGGCACCGGCACATCTGCCCTTGCCACTATTTTTACAGGCGCTCTTAAATGTGCGAAAAATTCTTCTGCAACTGTTGAAGCCACAAAACTTCCAAACCCACAAGTAATCGGGCTGTCATCTATTATTACCATACGGCCTGTTTTGGCTATTGATTTTTCAAGAGCCTCCCTGTCAAGAGGGAGCAGGCTTCGCACGTCAAAAACTTCCACAGATACGCCTTCCTTTTCAAGCTTCTCAGCCGCGCTAAGGGCCGCTGCGACAAGATGGCCCGTGGCAACTACTGTCACATCTGTACCATGCCTTTTAATATCTGCTTTGCCTAAAGGGATGGTATACTGTTCCTCAGGAACTTCGCCCACCTCACCTAATGCCCGGGTTGGCAGAAATACGGCAACAGGGTCGTTGTCTCTTACAGCCGATACCAGCAAGCCCTTTGCATCATAGGCGCAGGAAGGGATAACTACTTTCATACCACCATGAAGCAGGAAAGAATATGGGCTGTCTGAATGCAGTACATTAAAATCACAACGCTCATCATCTTCGATGATAAGATATGTTATCGGAAACTGCAGTTTGCCGCCTGACATGTACCTGAGTTTTGCTGCCTGGTCCAAAAGTGCAGAAAATGAAAGGTAAATATCTTCGGTATTGCTTAACTCAATTATTGGCCGCATTCCGATAAGGGCCAGACCTGTTGCCGAAGAAATAATAGTTGCCTGTGATTTTGGCATATTTACTATCCTTTGCCCATCCGGATCTGAATTGCCTGCTGCTCTGTTCTCTTTTTTATTTAAATCATTCTCTATTTTTAAGAAACAGGTATTTGTATCTATTTTTAGTTCTTCATTTAAGCCTTCACGGGCCGCTTGCACTAAAGACAGTTCTTTCATTAAAACCACCCTTTCCTGGGGATCCCTGCATATTCTGTAGCATACATATCTTTCAGGCCATCCTGAGGTTCCGGCAAATCTCCTGCTTTTGCAAATTCCACTGCCAGCACCAATTCTTGTTCAGCTGCGGCCTTTATTGCTTCAATTTCCTGGCTTGTGCATATTTTTTCCCTGACAAGCCTGTCCGGCCAGGTAGACACAGGGTCCCTTTTTTGCCACTCCTCTATCTCTTCATTTGACCTGTACTTTAAATTAAGGATTCTTTCAGCAGTAAAATGGCCGCAGAACCTGTAAGAATTTGCAACAATATTTATGGGGCCCGAACCGCTCCTGACTTTTAATACTGAATCTTTGGCAGCTTCATATATCTTTTCAACATCCATCCCGTCAACTTCAATGCCTTCAAACCCGTAAGCTTTAGCCCTGTCTGAAAGGTGTTTGGCACTGCAGGAATACTCGACCTTGGTCGTTACTGCATATTGATTATTTTCCACGACAAATATTATCGGAAGCTCCAAAGTCTTTGCAAGATTCATGGATTCATGCACCCATCCTTCAGACATGGCGCCGTCTCCATAAAAAACTACAGATATCTGCTTTAAGCCTTTAATCTTGCAGCCAAGCGCCACCCCTGTAAATATCGGGACTTTTCCTGCAACTTCACTGTCAAGTTCAAAAAATCTTTTCTCATTAAAAAGATTAAAATGCATTGTCCCGCCTTTTCCGTGATTACATCCTTGTTTTTTCCCGAATTGCTCTGCAAAAAGAAGCCCTATGTCGGAGTTTCTTACTACTGACGCTGCCTGTCCCCTGTGCGAAACACCGATATAGTCATCATCATTAGTTGCATTTAACACTCCCACACAGACTGCTTCCATGCCTATTCCCGGGTGAAGAGGCCCTCTTATAAATCCCTTGTCCCCCAGCTCCACTACAGTTTCAGAGTATCTTCTTGTAAGATAGAGCTGCCTGAACATATCCATACATTTCTTTTTATCCAAATCTTTATGCATTAGGCCCCTCCAGTTATTTGTTTTATCGCATTTATGAGCTTTTCTTCACTCGGAAGCACGTAATCTTCCAGCGGCTGGCTAAACGGCACAGGCACATCTGCCCTTGCAACAATTTTTACCGGCGCCTTTAAACAGGAGAAAAACTCTTCCACAATAATTGCTGATACGAAATTGGAAAATCCGCATGTTATCGGACTGTCATCTATTATTACCACTCTGCCTGTTTTGGTTATTGATTTTTCAAGAGCCTCTTTGTCAAAAGGACGCAGGCTTCGAACATCAAAGACTTCAACAGAAACACCCTCTTCTTCAAACTTTTTGGCTGCGCTTAAGGCAACTCCGACAAGATGCCCCGTGGCAACCACTGTCATGTCTGAGCCTTCTCTCTTAATATCCGCTTTGCCTAATGGAACAGCATACTGCTCTTCAGGAACTTCTCCCTTGTCTGCCAATGCCCTTGTCGGCAGAAACACGGCTACCGGGTCATCGTCCCTTATGGCTGACACCAGGAGCCCTTTTGCATCATAGGCACAGGAAGGAATTACTACTTTCATGCCTCCATGAATAAGAAAAGAATATGGGTTATCAGAATGCTGGCCTGAAATTCCGCCTCTTGCGCCTGAACCAGGAACGACAAAAGTCATTGGTATTTTTATTTTTCCGCCGCTGTAAAACCTTAATTTTTGTGACTGCAGGACAAGCTGCTCAAACGCAAAAAAGGTAAACTCATTTATTTGGAATTCAATGACCGGACGCAGTCCAGAAATTGCGCAGCCTATACCGCAGCCTATCATCCCCTGCTCGGAAATCGGAAAATCTATCACCCTGTTTTCACCGTAAATGCCGACAAGGCCTTTTGTCACGCCTCTCAAGCTTTCCCTTACATCCTCTCCGAATACGATTACGTTTCCATCCAATTCCATTTCCTTATTTAAGGCTTCTGCTGTTGCCTGAAGATATCTTATTTCTCTCATAGTAACCATCCCGCCTTTGGCATATTTACGTATTTATCAGCATACATAATATTGTTTAGTGTCTCGTTATCAATGCCTGCACTGTTTTTTGCAAATCCAACTGCTTCTGATACAAGCTTTAAGGCATCTTCTTTTAAATATTTCGCCTCATCAAAAGTCATGATTTTATTGTCAAAAAGTTCTTTTTTAAAACTGCCCAATATGCGGGAAATTATCGCGTCCTTTCTGGCCAGTGAGTCTTTGATGACTTCGCTGTTTTGACCGGGTTTAAAACTTTCATAAATGTTTTCGGTAAAACATTCAATTATTACGGGACGGTTTGTCTGTCTGATATCATTTATAGCCTTTTCTGCAAGAACATATATGGAAGCGACATCCATTCCATCAACAGAGTATCCTTCTATCGCATAACCTATCGATCTTTTGCAGAATCTGCCGTTTTTTATCATGCCATCCGGTTTGCCGTCTGTACCGTCCGATTTGCCGCCTTTCTCACCCAGCCATGTCTCACAAACAAAAAGAACCGGCAAATCAAATGCGGATGCTATGTTCATGGATTCATGTATTATGCCTTCATTTGAATTGCTGCCATTGTAAAAAGCGGCAATGAGGGTCTTTTCTCCTTTTATTTTGGCGGCCAGCGCAAAACCGGCGCCCATGGCAACCTGCGTGTCTGAAAAACTGTTTGCGCTGTAAATACCAGCCTCAGGCGCGCTTATATTTAGAAATCCCCTGACTCCCTTATTACAGCCATCCACGCGGCCCAGCATTTCAGCAAAAATACTGTTAATGCCGGCGCCCCCCGCAATCAGGTTTCCGATACCGTCGCAGCTGTTAACCAGTTTGTCCTCTTGTTTCAGTGCTGCGCAAATTCCTGTTGAAATCGCCTCGGAACCGTAATACATGCCTTTTAAACCTTTTATATGACCGGCTTCTGCCAGTAATTTTATTGCAAATTTGGCGGCATAGATGGTTTTAAGTGTCTTGTAAAATCCTGTTAATTTCTCTTTCTGAATTTTTTCTATCATATTTTCCCCATATATTAAATATTTTTTATTTATTTAAACCAATAAAGACAGGAAAGCCGCGCACTGATGGCCTCCCCTGCAAAAAGCGCTGTGTTTATATCCTCAAACCGCCATCAACAAAAAAATCAATTCCAGTGGTCCAATTGGATGCATCGGAGGCAAGATAGACTGCTGCGCCATCTATGTCTTCAGGAAGGCCTATTCTGCCCATTGGAGTCTGCGATGCATACATTTCACCCCTTGTGGGAATAATTGCTTCAGTGGCAGGTGTAATTATATATCCTGGTGAAATGGTGTTTACCGTTATATTATATTTTGCCCAATCAAGAGCAAGCCCCTGGGTCATTACTTTTACCCCGGCCTTTACTGCAGCATAAGGGGCGATTCCCTGTATCCCCCTCGGAGGCCTTGTGCCTGCGACTGCACAGATATTTATGATATGGCCCTTATTCTGTTTTATCATTATTCTTGCTTCTTCCTGGCAGCACATGAAATATCCAAGAAGCATGATGTCAATAAATCTCTTAAAATCATTTATATCTATATCCTCTGAAGAAGGAAGCCTTGAACCGGAAACTCCAGCATTATTTATGGCGACATCGATCTGCCCGAATTTTTTCATGACTTCCTTAAACATAGCTTGTACTTCATCTTTTTTTGATAAATCAGTCTTTATGCTTATTGACCTTCTTCCCAGAGATTTTATTTCTTCACTGGTTACATCTGCATTTTCTTTATTTATATCAACAATTGCCACATCTGCTCCTTCACGGGCAAGCGCAAGCGCCAAAGATTTGCCTATTCCTCTTCCACCGCCGGTAACAACTGCAACTTTGCCTGTCAGGTCAAATATGCTTTTTCTTGCTTCCAATTTTTCCTCCTAAAATAAAGTTAAAAAATAATCTAAATTACCCGGCCTTCGCTGTTACGGACATAGTCATAAAATGCAATAATATTGTCTGTGGGTATGTCATGAGTCAGCGCATTTGACGGAGCCAGTATCAGACCGCCGTTATAACCGCATTTTTCTATCCTGTCCCGGGCCTCCCTTTCAACATCTGCAGGTTTGCCGAAACTTAAGGTCTTTTGAAGAGACATTGAACCGTGCAATGTCAGGCTGTCTCCAAAAGATTTCTTGATCCCGACAGGATCCATGCATTCCGGCTGAATGGGATTTAATATGTTCAGGCCTATTTCAATTAAATCAGGTATTATTTCCCGGATGTTTCCGTCCGTATGCAGAAAAAATTTAACATTTTTATCTTTTGCGCTGTCTATTACAGCTTTCATGCCGGGTTTAAATATTTTCCTCCACAGTGCAGGGGAAAGAAAAAGGGACGCCTCGCTTCCCAAATCTCCGAGCAGTTCAATCATATCCACTCCTGCATCTGCATACATTCTGACTTCACCTATTTCAAATTCCACCAGTCTTTCAAGCAGTTTATCTATATAAACTCTTTCAGTGAGCAATGCCTCCAGGAATTTTGAAAATCCCGTCAGCAGCCAGCCTCTCCTGAAGCTGGTGCTTACTCCTGCATAAATAAATTTAGTTTTAAACTTTTTAATCTTTGCAATAGCCGTATCCATCCTGCCGGGTGAATTTAAATCAGGCACTTTTAATTTATTTAAGTCCATGTCGTTTAAGGGATGATAAGAATATCCCCAATTGGAACCGTCCCGGTTTAGTGTTATTTGAACTCTCCATTCGTCTTCATAAACACCTCCTCCTACAGGCTTGCCAATATAATCAGACACTGAAAAAGCCCTTTTGTTTATAATAAAATCCATCCATTTTGCATTTTTTCCAAATTCTTCTGCAGGTTCCATAACTACAGGCCTGAAATCTATTCCCAGCCTCTCAAGTACCTCTTCATCATCACTAAAACCAAAACGGCTTTTTAATTTATCCATGGCTGCATTGGTAAACCAACCATCCAAAGGAGTCCTGTCCGGTTTGATATGGCCTATGGCATTTTTAACCCTGTCTTTGGAGTTCATGAACGCCCTTATCCTCTTTCCTTTGAGTGCAGTTGCCTTATCCTCTTTACTTATTTTTTTAAATCTTATATCCCTGATCTTTTTAGTCTTTCAAATATGAAAGCTTCTCCACGACTTCAGGATTTACAATATTTTCAGGTTTTAATCCTGAAAGAACCTTCACGACCTCTTGCGCCGCCCTTTCAGTTACTTCCTCAATAGACTCAACTGAAACCGGGGCAGAGTGCGGAGTGACTATCACATTATCAAATTTAAAAAACGGGCAAAATTGTTTTGTTGGGACTTCTTCAAAAAGATCCATGTTTTCAAAAACGTCAAGCCCCGCTCCTGCAATCCAGCCTTCTTCCAATGCTTTAACCAGCGCGGGTTCATCAACAACAGCTCCCCTAGCAGTATTAATTAAAATTGCTGTCGGTTTCATCTTTTTAAGCAGGTCCTCACCTATCAGATGAAATGTTTCCGGCGCCAATGGCAGATGAAGCGTTATAATATCACTCCGGGCAAATATTTCTTCCAGGGAATCTATTTTTTTGCCGCCGTGATTTTTAACTGACTCCTCACTGACATACGGGTCATAAGCAAAAATTTTAAGCCCGAATGCCTTTGCTCTTTCTGCCACTGCAACTGCAAGCCTGCCAAAACCAATAAAACCAATTGTTTTTCCATCCAGCCTCTGTATGTTGACCATTCGCCTGATTCCCCAGTCCTTTTCCCTGAATCCCTTGTCAAGCTGCAAAAGCCTTCTCGCCAATGCAAGAATCAGCGCCATAGTATGGTCCGCAAGTTCACTTTTACAAAAATCCGGAACATTGGTTACAATTATGCCTTTAACTGTTGCGGCATTTATGTCTATCTTGTCAACACCGATACCTATCCGTGCAATAATTTTACATTTGGAGAGCTTTTTTATAATATCAGCCGGCAATTTGGCGGCTTCCACCATGACAGCATCAGCGTCGAGGTTTTTATCTGCTATGTCATCACCACTTACGATGATGATATCAACCCCTGCCTTCTTTAATATTTCTTCTTCTTTAGGCATGAGGGGGCGATTCTTGCAGTTTAGCCTTACAACTTTGAATTTTTCATCCATAATTATTCCCGGCCTTTTATATTTTAAACTTGGCTGTTATTTTTTTGCTTGCCTATGCTCACATTCGTATGGCCCAAAGTCAGTCATTTTTAATTCTTGCAATAACACTTCCTACGTCTACTATGTCCCCTTCTTTATAAAGTATCTCCTCTACAACTCCGGATACCTCAGCCTCTATTTCTGTAGTGGCTTTTTCGAATTCTATCTCAGCAACAGGATCGCCCTTTTTTATATTGTCGCCGACTTTTATCATCCATTTTAAGATCTCTACTTCAGTGGTATCCATACCCATTTTTGGGACTGTTAATTCATGCATATTTTAATTGCTCCTTTTAACAAAAATATTTTAAAAATATTATATAGGATAACTTAATACCTGGGTAACCCAGTTAGAATTAATTTTAGTACTTTTTTATAAAATGTCAATTTTTGTACCGCTTAAAAATAAAAAACTTGGCTTACGTGATGCCAAATCCAGAGTCCGAAATATGATATCTTATGACAATATCTCATATAATATTGTGTTAGCCACAGTTTTTACCGGCCAGTTTAAGGTTCAAATATTATGGAATGGACAATCCGCCGCATACATTATAAATCTGTCCGGTTATATATGATGAATCATCAGAACATAAAAACAATACCGCTTTTGCAACTTCTGATGGCTGTCCAAAGCGGTTTAATGGTATTCTTTTCTTCCAGATATCAAGGGTAGATTCAAGGTCAGTGTTACTTTCCTTTGACACCTCCTCGGCGCATTCTACAAACATTTCCGTGTACATGTTTCCTGGAGAGATGCTATTGACCCTTATATTGTACTGAGCCAATACTTTTGCTGCTGACTGTGTCATATTCATTACTGCAGCCTTGCTTGCAGCATACGGAACGTAAAGCGGCCGCCCGCCCGAACCGGCAAGAGATGAGATATTTACAATACTGCCGCCATTGCCGCTTTCAATCATTTTACGCGCGGTATGCTGAAGCGCAAAGAAGGACCCCTTTAAATTTACATTTATTATCGGGTCCCAGTCTTCCCACTTAATGTCCATTAGCGGTCCCTGGTATGGTAGGGCGGCATTATTGATAAGACAATCTATTTTCCCGAATTCACTGCAGGCGGCGTCCACCATTTTTTTAATCTCTTCAGGTTTTGACACATCGGTTACCTGACAGATGACATTAAACCCCATGGATTTGAATTCTTTAGCAGTTTTTTTTATGTTTTCACTTATGTCTGCAATGCAGATACCGGCCCCTTCTTCTGCAAGCATTTTTGCAATTTCTTTTCCCAGGCCTTTTGCGCTTCCGGTTATCAACGCGGCTTTCCCATTAAATCTTTCACTCATTTTTATATTTGTCTCCTCTCATTTAACTATGGAATCTATTCAATCAAGAAATCAATTCAAACAATATATTCATCCGATAAGTTATTTATAACCGCACTCCATGCTTCGTGTATACACTGGTATATTTTGCGCGCCTCTTTGCAGTCGCCTATGCACACAGTTTTGGCTATAATGCCTGTCAACTCTTTATGCGCCCGGCTTATAAGTCCAGTTGCCAGCACGACCGTATCGGCATCTATTGTACGGTCAACCCCGTCTGAATCCTTTGCAATTACATGTCCCGCTCCTATTTCCTGTGCAGTGTGGCCTGTCAATATGCGGACTTTTTGGCGTTTCAGGAGTTGGACAAGCGATTCCCTGGCGCCCGATTCGTGTTTTTGAGCTATCTGGTCAGTCATTTCAAGCAGGGTCACGCTGCGCCCGCTTTCTGCCAGGGTTAAGGCCGTCTCTGCCCCAACAAGGCCTCCACCCACAACAATTACTGTTTTGCCTGCCAGAAACATATTCTCCAGCACATCTCCGGCTAAGATAGCGCTTTCTGCACCCGGTATGGCCGGACGTATGTATTGTGAACCCACAGCCAGTATTAAAAAATCCGGATTTTCCCTGTCTATAAGTGCCGGGGTGACCGGAGTATTTAACAATATTTTAACACCACTTTTTTCTACCTGGGTTACAAGCCATTTAAAAAAGTCAGCTTCATTTGCCTTAAAATCCTGTTTTGTGCTCTCGAGCATATGGCCGCCCAACATTTTTTCCTTTTCAATTAAAGTTACCTGATGGCCCATTAACGCCGCAACCCTTGCCGCCTCCATACCGGATATGCCGCCGCCTGCAACCAATACTCTCCTTGGCGATTTGTTCTTATCTATTCTGTAATGCGCTTCTTGTCCGCAGGCCGGATTTACTTCACACCTTATAGTGCATCCTGAATAAAACCTGGATATGCATCCCTCATTGCCCCTTATGCATGGCCGGATATCTTCCTGCCTGCCCTCTTTTAACTTTTTTGGCATAAAAGGGTCGGCGATAAGAGCCCTGCCAAAGGCAATCATGTCGGCCTTCCCCTCCTGCAGAACCTGTTCTGCCAGTTTAGGGTTAAGAGAGCCTACGGCTATAACGGGTATATTTACTGCTTTTTTCATTTGATGAGCAAGTGGTATCATTTGTCCCACAGGTACATATGTGGAGGCAATTGCCCAAAAGGAGGGGCTTTCATATATGCCTGCTGATACATGTATGTAATTTATGCTTTGTTGTATGGAAACCACAAAGTCGCATGCCTCTTGCGGTTCCAAACCTCCCTCTATATACTCTGAAGCGCTTATCCGGTAGCCAATTATAAAATCAGCTCCAACCTTACTGCGGATTTTTTGCAATATGTTTGCGGCAAAACGCCCCCTGTTTTTAAGGCTGCCGCCGTACTTATCACTGCGCAGATTTGTCAGAGGCGACAGAAAAGAACAGATAAGGTAGCCATGTGCACCGTGGACCTCCGCCCCATCAAAACCCGCCTGTTTTGCACGATATGCGGCTTCTGCAAAGGCGTCTTCTATTTTAACTATTTCACCGATAGTCAAAACATGGGGCATCCGTTTGGTGACACTGCACATCACTGCGGATGGGGCTACCGCATCATATACTGTTGCGCCTTCTCTTGCCTGCCTGCCCCCGTGGCTCAGCTGTATTATTGCCAGGGCACCATTTTCCTTTATAGCCTCTGCAAGAAGATTTTTGCCGGCTATAAGATGATCCGAATACAACCCGGAAGAACTCAGTGATGCGCGGCTGGCCAGGTTGTCTATAAAAGTATTCTCCACTATTATTACTCCTGCGCCGCCCTTAGCTCTTTGTACATAATAATCTATCATGGCTTGCGTAATGTCACCCGATATCGTACTCAGGCGGGTTTCCATGGGCGCCATTACAATCCTGTTTTTTGCGAGGCTGCTGCCTATTAATATTGGTTTAAGAAGTTTTAATGCCATAATTTCAAATCTATCCTTTTATTATTGCTTTCTAAAAAATAATTTTTTTTAAAAAATACCTTCATGTAAACATTTAACCACAATTGTTTAAAATTTTCTTAAAAAAATAAAAAATTGTTGCTTAATTTGATTTATGAGAATTGTTTAAAAGATGAGTTTACTCCCGGAGCTTATTGTTCATGTAATTAATAGTAACAATAAGAAATCATAATAAGAGGTGGGCTATGAAAAAATGCAATTTATAACAGCTGTGGTTTTGGATGTTTTTATACTATCAATTCCTTTGCAGGATAAAAACCTTTGATAATCCGGAATTCCCGGATAAATGCTTTTTAATTTAATTCCTCCGGCTTAAAAATATTTTGCGGTTAATCTGCTAAAAGACCGCAGCGGACCCTTTTTTGCTCCTCTTTGACTCAAGTTCGGTTAATGCGATTTTCCTGATGCGCACAGACTTTGGGGTTACTTCTACAAGTTCGCTGCCGTCAATATATTCGAGCGCATCGTCTAAGACCATAGTTCTGGGGACATTAAAATGCTCCATCCCTCCATCTCCCTTGGACCGCATGTTTGACAGCTGCTTTTCTTTACAGACATTTACCCATATATCTTCTTTACGCGCATTTTGTCCGACCACCTGGCACTTGTATACTTCAGCTCCGGGGCCGTAAAACAATTCGCCTCTGTTCTGGATATTTGTAAGGCCATACAACCTTGTCGTCCCCGTTTCAACTGCAACAAGCGAGCCTCTTTCTCGCTCTTTCCATACACCTTTTTCCGGCATATAGCGGTAAAAAAGGTTATTTATTATACCAAGCCCCCTGGTATCTGTCATAAACTCACGCCTGTAACCAAACAAGCCGCGTGTCGGGATTATAAATTCAAGGTGTACGATTTTTTCTTTTATTTCCATTTTCTTCATTAAACCGCACCGGCTTCCCAGTTTCTGTATCACTGCGCCTGAATATTCCTCCGGTACCAAAATAAAAACTTCTTCATAGGGAATGTGCTTTTTTCCTTTTATAATTTTAGTTATTACCTGTGGCTGAGAAACCTGCAGTTCATAGCCTTCCCTGCGCAATCTTTCAATAAAAATAGCCAGATGGAATTCACCGCGGCCTGAAACGGCCCAACCGCCTGACGGATTGTCTTCCACTTTTAACGCCACGTCATTCTCAAGTTCTTTATAGAGCCTTTCCCTGATTTGCCTTGAAGTTGTAAACTGGCCCTCCCTGCCGGCAAAAGGCGAAGTATTGATGGAAAAAGTCATTTTGACAGTAGGTTCTTCGATTTCGATTAATGGCAGCGCCACCGGATTGTTAACATCTGCTATGGTTTCACCAATCATTATATCCGGTATGCCTGCAATTGCTACAATCTCACCTGCCACTGCTTCAGTGATTTCAGTTTGGGCCAAACCCACAAATGTGATAAGTGAAGAAAGCCTGAACTTCTTTATCGCGCCTTCACGGTTTATCTGGATGACTTCCTGTCCGGCGCGGATTTTTCCATTGTATATCCTGCCGATGGCAACACGGCCCCTGTAGTTATCCCATTTTATTGAAGTGACAAGCATCTGCAAAGGCATATTTTCATCTCCACCGGGTGAAGGTATGTAACTTACAATTTCATCAAATAACGGAGTGATGTCCTGCATCAAATGCAAGTCGGGTTCAAGGCCTGATTTGCCCATACGGGATGATGTGTAAACAACAGGGAAATCTGTTGTTTTTTCATCAGCTCCAAGTTCTATAAAAAGGTCAAAAGTATCATTCAGCGCTTTGTTTATGTCAGCATTTGGCTTGTCTATCTTATTTATAACTACAATAATCTTATGCTTAAGCTCAAGCGCTTTTTTTAAAACAAAACGGGTCTGGGGCATTGGCCCCTCCTGGGCATCCACAAGCAGCAGCGAACCTTCCGCCATTTGCAAAACCCTTTCCACTTCTCCTCCAAAATCTGCATGGCCCGGAGTATCTATTATATTTATCTTTATGCCGCGCCATATTATTGAAGCGTTTTTTGAAAAAATTGTAATTCCACGTTCCCTTTCAAGGTCATTGCTGTCCATAATGCAATCCGCAACAGTCTCTTCCTTGTTTAATTTTGTTTTGGATTGGCGAAGCAAAGAATCTACCAAGGTAGTCTTGCCATGATCAACGTGGGCTATAATTGCAATATTTCGTATTTCCATAATTTCTTACACTTTTACTGTCCCTGCCATGTTATTTTTTTAAACAGCCACCCTGACATGGCATTATTTAATGGCTGCCGGCTTATTATTTTAAAATATCATTTTGTAGTTGATTTTAAAGCTTAGTCATATTAAACCTCTTATGCTATAAATGCAACACTTGGACTGGTTTAATTATGAATAGCATCTGGTTTAATTAAGTATAGCATTATTCAGTGAGTGTCGGTGGAAAAGATATTTATTCCCTAAAACATTATTTGTTATTTTTTACTCAAGGGTTCCGGTTCAACATTATAAATGGCTGACAGTATTCTTTAAAGACTGATTGATAGTCAAACCTCTCCTTATCAGCATTAATTATATCCAGCCTCTCCATATGGCTGAAGTTTTTCAAGCCACTTATTCTCCAGTTTCTTTAATTCCTCCGTTTTGTCAAAGTAGCCATCTTCTTTTTCCTTTAAGATTTCAAGCACTTCCAATAAAAAAGCTTCTCCGCCAAATTTATTCCATTCTTCCTGAAGCTTTTTATTTTTGTGGCTTCCCCCGTCAAGCATCATACGCTTGCCATTCATCGTCTTAAGATTAACTGTGGATGCCAGAAAGATTTTATTGTTTTTTGTATTCTTTATCTGGTAAACCCCAGCTTCAGGTTTCATTTCCTTGTATAGCCGAATCAACTCTTTCCTGCGATTTGTGTTTTTTTGCTCCATTTTTATCTGCTCCATTTTTGTTTGTTCTATTTCGTCTGGCCCTTCTTTAACCCAATACCGGCTGCCATCAGGTTTTCTATCCAAAAATCCGTGTTCAACCAAATACCTTCTTACCGTTACATAGTCTTTGTAAGCATTTTTAAGTATTTCATTAACTTCTTTTTCGCTGTAAATTCTGCCTGCTTCGAAACGTTTGGCAATTTGCTTTAATACTGCCAATCTGCTCTTTTCCTTCATGCCAAATGTTTCAAGGGACCCTTCCGGTCCATTAATAAAGTACTTCTTTAAAATTTTGTCATTTTCATCTTCTGTAATACTATAACGTTCATTTACTATTTTAGCATTATGATGAGGTATAATAAGTACCGGCGATTTATAATTATTTTCCTTTAAAAGTTCCATCAATACCAAAAATATCTTGGCCTGGCGTTCTTTCTCCCTTAAAACAAAACGGTGGTTTCTTATGGTGGAACTGCTTCCTATACCCATTTCCTCCTGGATCTCGCCATCCCTTTTGCCTAGGTAAAATAATCTTAAAAGCTCATTCTGGTGGTCCGATAGCCCTGTCAATTTTTTATCCATATTAATCAGGTATTCAAACACTGATTGGTGTTCCTGCTTAATATGAAAGCTCATATATTTTTTAGCTTCAAATAAAATATTTTCAAAAGGGTAAACAATCCCTTTTTCAATTTTTTTGCCGCAGAGCAGGCATATATAAAAGCCCTCCTCTTCAATAAATCCATTTTTAAGTTCTTCATGTGAAGCGTTCCAAAACAAATCTTCGTTATTCATAATAAACTTTACCTCTATATATTTGTTAATATACAAACATTTTAAACTATTGTTTGAATATTTTCAATAATTTATTAATGACGTTTTTTCTGTTGGAGATTCTTTTGTGGATTTAGTTGTAAAAATTGCCCGCATTCTTGTATTCTGCAGGGAATTTAGTTAGCTTGCCACTTCCAGATCTTTTATTACCATCTCTGCTGCCTTTTTCCCGGTAGCCAGGGCGCCTTCCGTACTGGCAATAAGAAAGAGATATTCACCGGCAAGGTACAGACCCTTAACGTCCTGCATGTGGTTTTTAAGCAAATCATTTATAGCGGCAAACTGGCCAGGGGCTTCCATGTTGACTGCACGGTCCCAACGAAATACTTTTGTAACCTGAGGTTCATCCGGAAAATCCGGAAAGAATCGTTGTGCCTCAGAGATTACAAGTCTGCGGCGCTGTTCCTCTGTAATTATTGCAAGCTTTTCATCTTCCCACCCGCGGGTAGTAAATATCATCACCGGTTTTTCTCCTGAGCGGCTTCCCTTGGCGGCCCATCCGAGTATTGTATCTGCATCCGCGGGTATCATAAGTACAAAAAAATCAGTGCCCGCCGGTAGAAAATGTTTTTCCAGTCCGAATTGATAATAATAGGTCGAGCTGTAACGGCAGGTTTCAAGAGATTTGCTGATAGCTTCCGGGAGACCTGGAATAATCTGGCGGGCAAGCACTGCATCAACTGCACATATCACCTGGTCAGCTTCCATAAAACCTTCTTTAGTCTCTACGCCTGTTACCCTGCCATCTTTCATTATTACCCTTTTAACCGGGGTGGAAAGCCTCACTGAATCTTTTACGCGTTCATACAATCTTTCAGTAAGCTGGCCCATGCCTCCATTAAGGCTTCTCATACCTTTCATCAGGGAAAATAGTGAAATTGGATGAGAAATAGAAATATCTTTTGGCCGCCCCAATACCATGGTTGCAAGAAATGGATGAAACATCCAGTTAAGAGCTTCCGGACCACCATGTTTCAGAACAAAATCCTCAGTGCTGATATCTGAAATACTGGCAAGCAAGTCAAAATTCTGACGCTTGACATCCACCAGTCTCATATAGCGGCTCATGGCAAGAAACACCCTAAGAAGCTGTGGATATGTTTTTAAAGGAAAGCAGGTAAAGAAAAACTTCAGGTTTTCAGGCGCTGCCTTTAACATCTCCCAAAAGTTGCCCCCTATAAAAACTGTACGGATTTTTCCATTTTTTAAAAATCCGTATCTCTGCTTCTGGATGGAAAACACCTTATCTTTAAGCCCAAGTTCCTCAAAATACTCAAATGTTGTTTCCCATTGAGGCTCCGTGCTTCCTGCACCAATACTGAAAGCGTATCCATCTTCAGTTACTGTGCGGCACCTGCCCCCGGCAGTATCTTCAGCCTCAAAAACAACTGATTCGATTCCATGTTTTTTTAGAATATAAGCTGCAGATAATCCGGCACAGCCTGCCCCTATTATAACCACTTTTTTATTGCTCAAGTTTAGCCTCCTCTATCGGTATTGGTTATCGTGATTTCAGTATAAAAACTATTTTCAACTATTGGAATCGCTCTACCCAATAGTTTTAATAAGCCAGTTCCAGGACAATAGGGCAATGGTCAGAACCCGGGATCTGGTGCAGGATTTCAGAATTTCTTAACTCATGGAGAAGGTTATTGCTTGCAAAAAAATAATCCAGCCTCCACCCTACATTTCTTTCCCTGGCTTTGGTTTTATAATCCCACCAGGTATAGTTTCCGGGTTCTTTATTAAAAAAACGGAAAGCATCTGTAAAGCCTGCCTCAAGCAGCCTGTCTATCCATGCTCTTTCCTGCGGTAAAAATCCTGTATTTTTTCCATTCTGTTTGGGCCTTGCAAGATCTATAGCTCTATGCGCCGTATTTATATCTCCAGTAAGTATTACTTTCCTTCCCTCATTTATTAAACCCTCAAGATATTTCAGGAATGAATCATAAAAATCAAGCTTATAGCCAAGCCTTTTCATTTCCCGGCCTCCATTAGGCATGTAGGTATTAAAAAGAATGAAATCTTTAAAATCAAGCCTTAAGACTCTGCCTTCAATATCAAAACGTAATATCCCAAAACTGTTTCCGGACTGCAATGGTTTTATTTTTGAATATATGGCTACTCCACTGTAGCCGGGCTTCTCTGCTGAAGAAAAATATGAAAAATATCCATTAAGGCAAAGAAGCTCCTGCGGGATTTTTTCCAGTGGTATCTTTGTCTCCTGGAGGCATAATATATCAAAATTATTTTGCTTTAAAAAATCAGTAAATCCCTTCCTGTGTATTGCCCTCAAACCATTTACATTCCATGAAGCGATCCTGATTGTTCCGGATTCCTTATTATTGTTATTAACCATATTATTTAGTAAACGGACTGCTCTTACTTAATATACTGTTTTAAGTATTCCCTGAATTTCTCCAAGACCCCCGGCATATTCTCCCGGCCAAACCCTAATCTGAAATGCTTATTGCCGTAATCGTATACCGTCGAGGGTAACAACATTATATTTGCTTCCTTTATTGCTTTTTTGCAAAACTCCAGGGTACCAGTCTCTGCTTTCAATTTAGGAAAACCGATAGTTCCGGCTTTGGGTCTTACCCACTCAAACAAATCTTTGCAATCATTGAAGAAATCATCAAGAAGATTTAAGTTCTTTTTAATCCTTATTAAATTACTGGCAATTATTTTTTCTTTTGCCCGTAAAGCAATAATTGAGAGTATTTCGCTTGAAGCGCTGCTGCAAATAGTTGTGTAGTCTTTGAATGCGGCCATCTTTGCATACAAATCTCTATCCCGGGTAACAACCCATCCGATTCTTGTGCCTGCCATCCCAAATACCTTAGACATGCCAAATAAAGAAACTGCTTTTTCATAAACCTCGCACGCTGAAGGAAGTCTGGTACCCAAACTGTGTTCCAGGCAGCGGTACATCTCATCGGAAAAGAGCCAGATATTATGCTTACGGGCTATATCTAAAATTTTTTGATAGTCATCTTTTGTGGGTAAATAACCGGTCGGGTTATGGGGAAAGTTTACGATAATGAGTCTCGTATCAGGCCTTATTTGTTGTTCTAGAAAATCGGTATTAAACCGCCATCTATTTTCTTCCTGGGGTTTCCATTTTGTGACTTCACATCCCAGGCCTTCGGCAATTTCATATAAGGATTGATAACCCGGGAATGTGCAGATAACGTGGCCTCCTTTTTGCAAAATACTGTTTATTGCAATATAAATACCTTCTTCCGGAACTATCACCAGGCAATCTTCAGAATTTATACCCTGGTATAGCTTTGAGATTTCCTCTCTTAATAATGGGTGTCCCAGGGACTCTGTATAACCAAGGGTAAGGTTGTCCCAAAGATGGCGGGTTTCATCATCAGCCAACTTTAAGAGTTCATTTTGCGATATCCCGTCACAATCCGAGCTTGAAAGCAAGTACTTGGCAGAAAACTCGTATCTGGCAAAATATCGTTCTAATTTAAAGGGTTTTAAGATCATAGCTATTAAATTTCTAAAATAAGCATTAAAATGGTTACCCTAAGAGTACGGCGGCAATTTATTGATTGTTTCTGAGGTCAGGTTTCCTTATTATTTCTGTTATTTCCTCAAATGTTCTCTTAACAATCATATTTATCTTTTTTAATTTATCCAAGCTTAAGGTTCTTGCACTCTGGGCAAGCATCCTGCCAATATCCCTCAATGCCTGCATTGTGTCTTGAAATTCAAACCCGCTAACATGGTCCCAACCTGAAAACGGCGGTTTTCCAAATCCTATTCGCTGGTTTTTATTTTCTTCGTGGAATTTAGTGCCGCTATCTGTAATCGTATAGATTTTTTTCCCATCCTGTTCTACAGAACTTACATATCCCATTTCTTCTAACCATTGAAGCGTAGGATATACTATCCCCGGACTTGGCGAATAAAAACCAAAAGACCTTTCCTCAAGCTCTCTTATAATCTCATAACCATGCCTGTTTTTGTCCTTAAGCAGATCCAATATAAGATATTTTATATCACCTCTCTGAAACATTGGTTCATTTGGGCGGAACCCGCGTCTTCCACCTGAAAACATACTAGCCTCCAATTATTATAAAAAAATTAAACCCGATACAATCTTTATTTATAAAGATATATCTAGTTATATTTTAATATGTTTTATTATTTTGTCAAATATTTTATTTTTTTGCTTTGGTACCGGGTGAAATGATTATTTTAGGAGAACCTTACTGTTCAAAAGAACCGGATGAAGAAGTAAGTCTTGGTTCTTAAAGACTTTTTTCATTTCCGAAAATTTCTCCTTGTTCGTTTGTAGAGTCCTAAAGCAAATGTAAAAATCCAGATTAAATATGTAATAAGAGCAATACGTTGAATAAACCCCAGCCATCCATTAAGGCTGTTTGTCAGAAATGATGTTTGAATAGATCCTATTTTCAAAACAATTACTGTTATTGCCATGATTGCTCCTGAAGCAAATGTCCACACTTGTAATGATCTCCATTTTAGATTATTTCGAAAGCATCGCCAGAAAACAAGACAACTAACTGGTGATAATAAAAATACTAGAGCTCCAAATAATTGATGGATTGTGCCATGCAGAGTCCATAAATTACGGGGAGTATTCATGGGATCAGTAACAAAAGGCCCAGAAAAAAGTAATGAAAAACCTATTATTGATAGGAGGACAAAACCAGCTTTCGGCATTTTCTTATCACAAAATTCATATACAACACCATATGTAAATATAAGAAATGCAACCCCTAGAATAATAAAGTTTACAATTTGAATCCATCCATAAGGCCCAATTGAAAGGTCACTAATATACATTTCAAATGGATTATAATTTATATGAAACAAACCTTCTAATGTGAAAACCAAGATGAAAACTATTGGCCCAATCATGCCTGCCCATGCTGCTATAATCTTACGATTCAAAATGTGTTCCTAAGTATTATTATAAATTCTAGCTATCTTATCAAATCTTTTCAGCTATCTCAATTGATGTCATTTTAAATATAAAGGTTATTTAATTTCAAAATCTTTCTCTTTTTTTAAGAAGTAATATTGGCTGCCCCAAGTAGTGAAATTTCGAACCATTTTTTAGTTGAGTTAATTGATTTAAGGATTTATTTAGCTTTTGATGACTATTGTATAGTGCTATAATATTATTAAACCTTATCTGTTACTTATGTAATAAATTATTAAGGGACAAGTTATGAAAAGAAAATATATTAGTATAATTCTTGCAATATTGACAATGGCATGTGTAGTTATATTTTTACTGATTGGGTGCAAACAGGCTACTGAAACTACAAGTCTAGTTACGACTGTACCAATGATAACTGCAACTACTACATCTGAAAACACTGCACTACAAGCCACTACAAAATCTAAGATTGCTTTTGTATCAGACCGTGATGGAAACCCTGAGATCTATATAATGAATGTTGATGGATCAGTACCGGTAAACCTTACAAATAGCAAAAAAGATGAAGCGGATCCTTCCTTTTCACCTGATGGGTCTAAAATTTCTTTTGTGTCCATTCGTGTTGAAAACGCTGATATCTACATAATGAATGCTGATGGCTCAGGGCAGACAAGACTTACAAATATCCAGGCAGATAACGAGTTTCCTTCCTTTATACCTGATGGGTCTAAAATTATCTTTGACTCCAACCGTGATGGAAACTATGAAATCTACATAATGAACGTAGATGGGTCGTTACAGGTAAACCTTACAAATAGCTTAGCAAATGAATGGGACCCTTCGTTATCACATGATGGGTCTAAAATTGCCTTTACGTCCGTTCGTGATGGAAACCCTGAAATCTACATAATGAACGTAGATGGGTCGGAGCAGACAAGACTTACAAATAACCCTGCAAATGACGGGTTTCCTTCCTTTTCACCTGATGGGTCTAAAATTGCCTTTACGTCCGTTCGTGATGGAAACTCTGAAATCTACATAATGAACATAGATGGGTCGGAGCAGACAAGGCTTACAAATAACCCTGCAAATGGTTGGTTCCCTTCCTTTTCACCTGATGGGTCTAAAATTGCCTTTACGTCCGACCGTGATGGAAACCGGGAGATCTACATAATGAATGCTGATGGCTCAGGGCAGACAAGGCTTACAAATAACCCTGCAAATGATGAGTTCCCTTCCTTTTCTCCTTAAGATACCAGTGTACACATTACCCTAACCAACTGAGCTAACCACACAGGTTATAAGTGAACCTCATAATATCTTTTACGAATGAATCCTACTTAAGACGTTAAATACTCATGTGCAATTTTAAGGTTGTTCATTATATTTATATTTTGGGGGCAGGCTTTCTCACATTGTCCACATTCATTGCACTGAGAAGCATCCTCTTTACTGATACAAAACCATGACTTATATCCTAATTTACTGGATTCAGAATTACCCAAAAATGCTCTATTATAAAATGTAAAGACCCCGGGAATATTTACTCCAGATGGGCATGGCATGCAATAAGAACATCCTGTACATTTTACTTTTAACATTCTTTCGTAAAGTTTTTTTACTTTATCGATTGTTTGTTTTTCCTTTTCTGTCATTGAGTTTGGAAATGCATTATTAAATATCTCAATATCTTCTTTTAACTGCTCCAAATTACTAACTCCGCTAAGGATTACATTTGACTCTTTGAAATTAGCAATCCATTTAAATGCCCATTCTGCAGGTGTTCTTTTTATCCCTGAGCTATCCCATTTCTCTATTATGTCTGGCTGGACATTTTCCCCAAGAATACCTCCAAATAGTGGTTCCATAATGACTACCCCAATGCTTTTGGATGCAGCATATTTTAGTCCTTCAAGTCCTGCCTGGTAATATTCCCCTATGAAGTTTAACTGAATCTGAGACATGTCCCAGCTGTATGAATCTATTATCTCTTTAAAAAGTTCCAAATTATCATGAAATGAAAATCCAATATATTTTATCTTTCCCTCTTTTTTAGCAATATCCATTTTATCCAAAAGCTTAAACTTTTTTACTTTTTCCCAGGAATTACTACCTAGACCATGGAGTAGATAAAAATCAATATATTCAGTCTTAAGTTTTTTTAATGACTCAATAAGATAGGTATCGAAGTCTTCTGGCTTTTTAACAATTCTTACCGGAGACTTTGTTGCTATAAATACTTTCTTTCTTAAACTTGCATTTAGGGCTTCACCAAGAATTTCTTCGCTACCACTATAAAAATATGCTGTATCAAAATAATTTACTCCATTTTCTACTGCATACTGTACCATCCTAATGCTTTCAGGCTTATCTATTATACTTTTACCAGAACTGTCTTTTATCCTTGGGAATCTCATACATCCCATTCCAAATCTTGACAGTCTTATATTTAGTTTTGGAAAGTTTATATATTCCAAAAGGCCACTTTCTCCTGATTTTTGTTTATATTTTCTTGGAATAATAACATAAAAGAAGCAATTTATTAAATATACAGATAAAAGCAACAATGATAATTTTTAGAAGTAAGGTATAAAACTATTATATTATCAGGTATAATTATGATGTATGAGATTTTATCTAATGAAAGGGAGTGATTAAAATGATGTTTGGACCACATATAGGATTTGGGGGCTTTGGAATGATATTTGGCTGTTTATTTTTTATAGTTATAATAGCAGCAATAATAACTTTCATAGTTTTGGCAGCAAAAAGTTCAAAGCACAGATATGAATACTGGAATAAAATGGGCGACAAATCCCTTGAAATCCTAAAAGAAAGATATGCCAAAGGTGAAATAACAAAAGAACAGTTTGAAAGTATGAAAAAGGATTTAGGATATTAATTCAGTAAAAAAATTAATAAATAAATATTAACATCTAATTTCTTCAATCCGGATAAGACCTCATAAATAAATATGGGGTCTTAATCTTTAGATAAGTTGTGTGTTTCCCTCCCACCCTGACTTTAACAAATATCTCCATGATAAATATTTAATGGAGTTATTTTTCATTGCTGTATCTGGCAAGAAAAGTTGCAATTATTTCATCCAACATCGGTTTGACTGCTGATTTATTGATGCCACCGGAAAAAAGACCCGGATATGTTATGGCCCCTTCAACCAAAGCATAGAATACTCTGGCTGCCAGCAACAAATTACCTGTTTTTATTTTACCATCTTTTTCTGCTTCTTTAAGCCAATCAAGCAACATTCCATAAGAAGGCGGATATTTTGCTACAGTTTCCCTGGCATAATTAATGTCCTTTAGAAAAACCGTGGTTAAAAACCTTGATATTCCTGACCGCCTTGGAGAATCAATCAGAAATATTTCAGCATTGGCAAACGCCAGTAATTGTTCTTCCAATGATTTTTCCGGATTATATGCTATGGTTTTTAAACTCTGCCGCTGAGCCAAAAAATCATCTACAATCGCCTGGAATAAATTTTCCTTGCTGCCAAAGTGGTTATAGACGGTTCGTTTGGAGACCCTGGCAGTTTCTGCAATTTTATCCATGCTAGCCAGTTCATATCCCATACTTATAAAGACATCTATGGCTCCATTAAGAATCGTTGCCCTTTTTTTACTTTTATCACGGTTTTTATATTGTGTCACAATAGTAATTCCTTATCACTTTAGTAAACTACACAGTTTAGTGTAATTAAGTATTGACAAAGTCTAATTATACTGTATAGTGTAATTTATCGCTACTGAAAATGCAATAAATAAAAAAAGGAGAAAAAAAATGAATTCAAACAGAAAGACCGCAATTGTTGCAGGAATATTATTTATATTTGCGACGGTTGTAAATCTGCTTAGTAATGTTGCTTTTATAAAACCTATTCTGGATGTTCCGGATTATCTTGGCAGAATTTTTGCTAGTGAAAATCAAATCCTTATAGGATCGTTTCTTCATATTATTTCTTCCTTTGCCTGTGCAGGTATTGCGATAACATTATATCCGGTCTTAAGGAAATATAATGAGGGTCTGGCTCTTGGTTCTGTCGGCTTTAGGATTGCTGAAACAATGCTTTATGTTTTTGGTTCAATCGGTGTTTTAGCACTATTGCCATTAAGCCAGGAATTTATAAAAGCCGGAATGCCAGGCGCTTCTTATTTTCAAACCCTGGCAAATTCATTGCTCTCAATGCGTGATTGGACCGGTATACTTGCTGTAATTACTTTTGGCGCAGGCGCTTTGATGTATTATACTGTATTTTACCAGGCAAGATTAATTCCTCGCTGGTTATCCGGTTGGGGTCTTGTCGCAGCCGCCTTATGCTTAATATCAGGCATTTTAGTTATGTTTAATATCATAGACTTTTTTACGCCTGTCCAAATTGCTTTGAATATTCCGATAGGCTTGCAGGAAATGGTTTTAGCAGTATGGCTCATAGCTAAAGGATTTAATTTACCTGCAGCCTTCTCCGGGTCTGCAAAACAGATATAAACCGGAGAAAAATCTTTTAAATGGCTTTGTGCTTTAAACTTAAACGAAAGGAATGGGAAAATTAATTATGAATAATGAAGCTAAAGAGGAAAAAACTGGAGCATTATCAATTGCTGCAAAGGTTACCGGCTTATCCGGTTTATTATTAGCTATGATTCTTTTAACTGTTGTTTTAGTAGTAGTATTTACTGTACTGAATAAAAATTGGGACATATACAATACACCGGAATTTGTAATAAGTACTTCTTTAATCATTTTATCTCTATCCGGAGTTGTTTGCGGGGCCATTGACTTAAAGAGAATAAAAGCAGGCAAATCCAGTGAAAAAGGAAGAGTTTTTGATATTGTGGGAATTGCCAGTGGATCAATAGGTCTTGCTATACGATTTATAGCTATGCCTCCTATTGTACTTACTTTAATATTAAAGATTTAGCTTAATCAATGAAGTAAAATAAATATGGAGGGAAAAATGAATTCAGTTAAAAAGACATCAATAGTCTTAGGGATTGCATTCCTTCTAGAGTTCATTACAAATGCGGTCAACGGGTTGGTACTGCGTCCAGCATTGATTACATTACATCTAGTACCATTTCTCAAATACCTTTCCATTACCTATGTCCCCTTTGAATTTGTTATAGGAATCTGGATTTTGGTCAAAGGGATAAAAAATCCCATTTAAACTTAACAACTAAGGTTATCTTTTAAGAAATCCGATTAGAAATTCGTGACATAAACAGCAGTATGGTAATCATACCCTATTAAATATAATATTATTTATATTAATTATATCTTCCTCTATAGGAATATAAATAATATGGGTTGATTATCATACTTGGACTATATTCTTAGTGCTGAATTTTAACCAACTCATCATTACCTATATGCAGAAGTACTTTCTTGAATTAATCAAAAAGAGCACTATATAACCTGTATTGGGAGATTAAACTTGAGGATATTTTGCTGACCTTTTGGATTATAAATCAATTATCATTGGTCTAGCTACTGCAAAAATAGGGTTATTGATGAGTACAAATGCCAAAAACATGCTAACAGGAAGATAGTGTCATTATTATACAATAAAACGACATTTTCACCGTTTGATCATGATGATATTATTTTAAAATTATGGTTTAGGTTAGAATCCTTTCACCCCAGCCACCTTCAGACATATTTATCAAAGGTATCTTAAATATCTTAACTTTTTCAAATAATAAGACCCCATTTATTAGATGAGGTCTTATTTATAAAATATGCAATCAAAATTCTACTTATTACTTATCTATAACAAATGCCTGCAATGGTTCTGATTTATATCATGTTTTTGGTATATTAGTGCAGCCCCTTTTCCATTCGAGAAATTATTGCGTTTACGGACATTCTGGCAATTGGCCCTTTAGCTGCCTGTTTAGCCATTGAAAGCCTGTCAGAAATAATCCAGTGATTTTTTATCCTGTCTCCGCTAAACTCATAGGTGCATACAGTATCTACTTTAATTTTTATACCTTCATAAGTTGACTCAAAAATAGTCTGATAAACTGCTTTATCTCCCTGTATTATGATTCCAATTCCACTATCTGTACCCTTTAGATCTGTAAGAGTATTTGACATCCAGGCAAGGTATCTTTTTATTTCATCTCTTCCTATAAATGTACCTTCAGCAGTAAACCATGTAGCATCATCAGTAAAAAAGGATAGTGCTCTGTCCATATCCTTTTTCCCCAAAGCTTCACTAAAGCTTCGGATGGTATTTTCCATTTCTTTTTCAGCCATTTTACTTACCTCCTTATATTATTCTTTGCCTTTTAAAATACAAAAACCGACATATTTAGTCGGTTTCGCTCTTAGCTAAGCTCTTCTATACAATTAGCGACCAATTATAATAGGGAAAGCTTCAATGCTGCTAAATTGTTATTTTCTATTAAATTTGATTATAAAAACTATTTAATGTAATTATAATATTATTACAGTGAATATCAAATTATTTTAAAAAATCTCTTAAGGTAATTAATGCCTTTAAAAAATGGGTTCGAAAGTTCACACCTTGAAACATTGCTGAGCAAAAAAGCCAAAAACATGTTAACAGGAAGATTATGCAATTAATAAGTATAAAACAGCATTTTATTGCAGTTTGATCCTGATAAAAGTATTTGTTTGTTCCGGTTTCACCGGAATAAACATAAATAAAAAATCGTAAGAACTATAGGTTAGCCCAAATATTTATTTACTTTTTTATCATCAGTTAAAGCATCAGTAAAGGTGAATGATTATTTTTATATTATATTTACAAGGCTTAAGATATAAAGAATTAAAAACACCAGAAAGAGGAAAATAAAAATAACAAACAATACCTTACCTGCAGTGTTTTCCCCTTCTTTTCGAAAACCAAAAATGGCTGAAACTACTGCTATTACGAAAGATACTATGGTAATAATTAAAAATATTATTTCTGCAGTAGAACTAATCCCTCCACCTTTCTTTTGAGTAGCTGCTGCTTGCGTTGTTGTTGCTTGTGCCTGGGTGGTCGCTGGTGCTGTTGTTTGCCCTGTATCTATTGTAATACCTACTTTGTCGGGGATATTAATTGTGCATTCTGCTGCCATTAGTGCTAAAGAAAAAATAAAAATGATAATAAAAAGAATCATTAATTTTTTCATATTCTTATTTCCCTTTCTTTAATTATGACAAAAAATAATTATTTTGTTCCTAAAACCTTAGTGGTCTGATATCTGTTTCTTTTCTGTCTTTTATACAAACAATTTTATATAACGATAAGTTAATATATTATTTATGTCAATATTTATAAGATTATCAATCCTTATTACTCATCAATATAATCTTCCTAGAATGGTAATCCAGAGATTCTAATAAACATCTTAAACTTTTAATCACCCGATACTAATGCATTGCAGCATTTGTTGATAGGTATACAGATAGTCTTTCTAAATCAGCTTTATGAAAAGAGCATACTATCTTCCTGTTAGCATCTATAAAGATGGATATCATGAGCTTAAATCATCATTTAAAAAAAGTACTCTATTTTCCTGTTAGCTACTGCAAAAATAGGGTTATTAATGAGCACAAAAGCTAAAAATTGACTAACAGGAAGATAGTGTGATTAATAATCATAAAACAGCATTTACGTTTCACCGGATATCATTCCTGTCTAGATTCATAATCAGTTGCTGCTTGTAAACCTTCTGCTACTTCAGGAATTATTCCTTTTTTTATATATATTGGTCTTACTATTTTTCTTAATTTTGGAAGTCTTAGTGTCAGAATAACTCCACAAATAAAAGTGATTATACCGCTTATCATGATTGTTAGTGGGCCACCAATTCTATCGGCCATTGCTCCTGCTGCAAGACTCTCGAATGGCGCCATTCCCATAAGAGCCATTGTATAAAAACTCATTACTCTTCCACGTTTATCATCATCAGTAATTGTCTGCAGTATCGTATTACTGGTGACAATCGATCGTATTATGACTCTTAAATTGGAATTTAGATTAACTTGTTTGTTTTTTAGTAATATGTAAAATATTTTAATTAAAAATCAATGAATATTTTTTTACAAGCTTAAATAATATCACAAAGGTCTGTTACTAAAAGTAATATTTTTAGATAATTTTTAAAGAAAGATAGTTTTAAATTAACAATACTTATGGTAGTGGGACTGAGATTTATACTGGTTTAGCAAATTATTTCTAATATTGAAAAATCAGAAAATAAGTGTATATTTGAATAGAATTTAAAAATTAAATTATTAATATTTGTATGCTAATTATGAATGATATTATTGAAAAGAACAAATACAAAAAAACCTCAATTGAATCCTTTGTTTTAGGAATACTTGCAATATTATCAAGTTTTACTTTTTTCCTTTTATTCCCAAATAAGCCTTTTGGCATAAACATTATTGGGCCAATGGATGCTCTTATGCAGTTTTCTAAATTTACATTCTTATTATTTTTTGTTTGGATGTTCTGTATTTTTGCAGTAGTTTTATCAATAGTTGCAATTGTTTTTGGAATGATGGATTATAGAGGAATTTTCAGAGGCTTACATGTTATTGAAGGAAAGATTATCTATTTGGCTGGAGTAATATTAGGAATTGCAAGTATCTTATTTATTATAGGTTTTTTGGTTACACTTAGTTTCCATTAAATAAAATTAAAATTAGCGTTTGAATTTTAGCTTATATCTCAATTAAGATAATTAAAATATCAAGTAATTTCAAACTTTTTTAATTATACCTTTATCGATTGATAATTTTACATCAGAAACCTGTAATATGTTTTCTTCATGCTCAGATTTCCTTCTAATTAGTGCTCTCATCCTTGAAAGAAGTACTGAAAACTCGAAAGGTTTAGTAAGATAGTCATCAGCACCATAATCAAACCCAGTGATAATATCGTCCAAATGCATTCTTGCAGACAGTATAAGTATAGGGACATCATCATTATCTTTCCTTATCAATTTGCATATTTCTTCTCCAGAAATATCAGGCAAATTTAAATCTAAAATAATTACGTCATATTTAAATTGCTGGGTAAACAAGTAGCCGTCTTTCCCATTATATGCAACATCAACATTGAACCTGTGGTATCCAAGCCCTTTCTTTAGACTGTCTGCAATCAATTTTTCATTTTCAATTATTAATATTTTCATTGTTTCAGTATTATCATTCATATCTTAGCGATTCAATAGGACTGAGCCTTGCAGCTCTCATAGCTGGGAAAATACCAAATATTAAACCTATACCTGTTGAGAAACAAACTGCAAGAATTATCGGATATGGTGTTATGGCCGTATTAAACCCTGCAAATTTTGTTAGTATGAAAGATAACAGAAGAGCAAATAGTATTCCTAAAATCCCACCTACCACACTAAGTACTATGCTTTCTGTTAAGAATTGAGTTAAAATATCCCTATTCTTAGCTCCAATAGATTTTCTAATACCGATTTCCCTTGTTCTTTCTGTAACTGAAACAAACATTATATTCATTATTCCTATTCCGCCAACAAGTAAAGATATTCCTGCAATGCCAGCAAGTGCAATTGATAAAGTGTTTGTTATTGTACTGACGGTTTGAAGCATTTGAGTCTGACTCCTGATGTCAAAATCTTTAGGATTATTCGGAAGTATTTGGTGTTGCTCTGAAAGTATGGTTGTCACTTCAGTAATAGCCTGATTTACAGTATCCTGACTTTTGGCTTTAACAATAATATCATTAACAGTCTTAGAACCATAGAGTTTTATTTGCGCTGCAGTGATAGGGATTAGAACAATATTATCCTCTTGCACACCTCCTATTGATTGTAAAGTGCCAATGACGGTAAAATTTAACCCACCAATTTTTATTGATTCACCAATTGGATTAGAATTTCCAAAAAGATCGCTTATAACTTGCTGGCCAATTACAGCAACATTGGAAGCATTGGATACATCAGCAGTGGTAAAAAAACTTCCCTGATCCAATTTATAATTACGCATTCCAAATATATCATCAGTTGTTGCAGTTATGGAAATCTGAGAACTTGCGCCCATATAAGTTACGGTTGAATTTCTGGATACTACTGGTGCAGCCCCATCTATTGATGTCGCATTATCTTTTATAGCCTGAAAATCCACTAGGTATAAGTCACCCCTGACTGTCTGCTGGCTATTATTTTGTCCGCCACCACCAAAACCACCAAAACCTCCAAAACCTCCGGGACCTCCGGGACCGCCAAAATCTCCGCCGCCACGGTTTCCTGGCCGGAACTCTGAATTGCCCCTTCCTGGTGTTACGGTTAAAAGATTTGTGCCCATACTCTGTATATTTGACAGTACTGTTTGTTGGGCGCCTGCTCCTACTGCCATAACTGTTATCACCGCGCCAACTCCGATAATAATTCCAAGCATAGTAAGAAAGGCTCTTAGTTTACTTGCAAAAAGTGACTGAAAGGCAACTTTTATATTTTCTGCTATTCTTTTCATATTAATTCTCCAGTTAATTTTATTTAAATTGAATCTATCTTGTCTTCAAGCTTTGGCATGCTCTTAAGCATTTCCACAGCATCAATAGGGTTTTCTACCTTTTCCTCTTTAGATATAATGCCATCTTTTAAATAAATAATTCTATTTGTATGAAATGCTATATCATGCTCATGGGTTACAAGCAGTATTGTTTTACCTTCCCTGTTTAGCTTTTGAAATATTGCCATTATCTCTTCACCTGTCGCTGAGTCAAGGTTTCCTGTAGGCTCATCAGCAAGTATAATAGCTGGGTCATTTACAAGCGCTCTTGCTATTGCAACCCTTTGCCTTTCGCCGCCGGATAGCTCTGACGGTCTATGCCTTTCCCGGCCTGCCAGGCCAACAGAAGCAAGACTTTCTATTATTTTAGCTCTTCTGTTTCTAACACCATTTCTAGAGGAATATATCAAGGGAAGTTCTACATTGTGAATTGCATTAGATCTTGCAAGAAGGTTAAAAGTTTGGAATACAAAGCCAATCTTCTTATTCCTGATCTCAGCAAGACTATTGTCTTTTAACTTTGATACATCTATATCTTCAAGAAGATATTTTCCGCTTGTCGGGATGTCAAGACACCCAATTATATTCATAAGGGTAGATTTACCAGAGCCAGATGGACCCATAATTGATACAAATTCACCTCTAAATATTTTCAAATTGGCACCCCTAAGGGCCTTTATTTCAATTTTACCGATTTTATAGGCTTTTGTTATATTAGTAATATCTATCACACAGTCATTATTTGCATATCTATCATCCATCAGTCATCCTGCCTTTAAATAATATTTTTATTGATTTGTACTGCTGGTATTTGAACTGTCTTGATTACGACTTCCTGTGAATCCACTACCTGAAGTATTTGTTCTGCTTGTATCTGAAGTATTTGTATTGCCCCGTTGTGAATTGCTTGTTCCATTTACATTTGAAGAATTGCTTTGTGTGTTATTACCTGAGTTTTGAGTATTCTGCTGGTTTGTTCTAGAAGTATTCGAAATTAATACCACATCTCCTTCATTAAGCCCGGAAGTTATCTCAATATTAGTAAAATTACTTATGCCTGTTTGAACCTCAACTTGTTTTTTGTATTGACTTAAATCTTTAGTATTCTTGATATCTAATCCGGATGGCAGAGTATCAACATATTGCTTCCCATCTTGTTTATATACT
>Ga0182021_10000890_pt1 | contig 33794 bp, 25 predicted proteins | sample 612E3MmetaG_FD_120493 | JGI IMG/M metagenome (GOLD analysis project Ga0182021, IMG submission 120493) | Permafrost microbial communities from Stordalen Mire, Sweden - 612E3M metaG (Illumina Assembly) | ecosystem: Environmental > Terrestrial > Soil > Wetlands > Permafrost | place: Sweden... | reverse complement strand
GCGGGCGTGGGCGTTTCTCGGTAGCGCCGGCACGGTCATCCTCGGCATCTCGATCGTGCTCTGGTTTCTCACGGCCTACCCGAAGGCGCCGGCAGGAGCGACGCCCGGCGCACAACTCGCGCAAAGCTACGCCGGCCAGGCGGGACATCTGCTGGAGCCCGTCATCAAGCCCCTCGGCTTCGACTGGCAGATCGGCATCGGCCTGGTGACGTCGATGGCGGCGCGCGAAGTCTTCGTGAGCACGATGGGCGTGGTGTTCAACTCTGAGGGGGGCAAAAAAGACACTACGCCGCTGCGCGAAGCGTTGCGCCAGGCAACCTGGCCGGACGGCCGCCCGCTGTTCACGCCGCTCACCTGTTTCACGCTGATGATCTACTACGTCTTCGCGATGCAATGCCTGAGCACGCTCGCCGTGGTGCGGCGCGAGACGGGTTCGTGGAAATGGCCCGCCTTCCAACTCGCCTATATGACCGGCACGGCGTGGATCGTGTGCCTGGTCGTCTATCACAGCGGCCGCGCCCTGGGCTTTTGAAATGAACGCCACCCTGCAAACCATCGTCGCGTTCGCCGTCGTCGGGCTCGCCGTCGCGTGGCTCGGCTGGCGGGCCTTCGCGCATCGCGGCCAACCCGGCTGCGGCGGCGCCGGCTGCGCCCGGCCGACGAAGCCGATGAAGGCGTTGCTTAAACGCTGACGGGCGCCTATCGGGCGAGCAGGGTTTTCACTTCGGTCTCAAGGTCGTCGTCGGGTTTTAGCGGTCGCACGTGCCCGGTCTGGTCGATGAGCCACTTGGTGGGCACAGCGGTGATGCCCCATTGGGAACTGAGCTGATTGCCCCAGCCGCGTCCGTCGAAATATTGCGGCCAACCCAGGCCGTTTTTCTCCACGAACGCCGTGAGCGCCGCTTTGCTCTCATCGAGCGAGATGCCCACCATTTCGAGCCCTTTGGGCTGATAGGTTTTGTAGAACTCCACGAGTTTTGGCATCTCCGCCACACAGGGCGGGCACCAGGTCGCCCAGAAATCGAGCAGCACGACGTGGCCGCGCAATTTGGCAAAGTCCACTTCCCGGCCGTCCACGGCGGTGAATTTCAACTCGAACGGTTTGGTGAAAACCTCCTGCAGGCGCAGGCGGGTGCGCGCCTGTTCGGCGATCGGGGGAATGGCCGACGACGCGGCGCGTTGCAGGGCGGCGGTGGCGGCCTCGGCATCGATCGACTTGAGCAATTCCGCCGTGATCAGATCGAACGCGTCCGCCATCGGCTCGCCGGCGAATTCGCGCCGGGCGGCCTCGGCCCGCGCCGCCAGTTCGCGTCGCGCCGTCGGGTCGGGCGAAGCCTGCTCCTGGCGCAGGCCGAGCTGCAACAGGGCGAACACGGCGTTGACCCGCACGGGGCGTGGGGCCGCCTTGGCGGCGGCAATCGCCTCCAATTCGCGACGCGTGGCCGCGTCGTCCGGCGCGGTGTCTCCAAACATCGCGAGCTGGGGCACGAGCTGGGTCCGGAGCAGGCGGGCGTTCCAGCTCCGCTCGTCCTGCGGAAAACGCTCGGCCATGAGCCGGGCCGCCTCGGCCAGGTCACGGAGGTTCTGCGACCACGCGGCCCGGTCCGGCACCGCCGCCGGGCGTTGCAGCGATTCGATGTGCGCCCAGAGTTTGTCGGCGGTGTTGAGGGTCGCCAGGCGGGCCTCCAGCAACTGGGTGATTTTGTGGTCCCGTGCCTCGCGGACTTCCTGTTCGATGGTCTTGGGCTGGGCGGGGCTCAGGGTCGGGTCGTCGGGTGGCGGCGCGATTTTGAAGAGATCGAGGCGGAGCCATTGGGCGAGCACGAAGGCCATGGTGGACCAGACTCGCGGCGATTTGCCGGAAGCCATTTCCGCATAACTGCGGGCAAAGGCTTCGCGGTCCTCGCGCAGGTAGGCCACCATCAACCGGCGTTCGCCCTGGGCCTGATCGCCGCCGAGGAAACGAATGGTTTCTTCGCGGCTCAGCTTGGCCTGGCGGGCGACAAACCATTGGAACGAAGGCCACGCCTCGCTTTGCACAAAGTAGTCGAGCGCCTTCTCGCGGTCGGGATGGCCGGGCGTTTCGAGTGCCGGCCAGAGCGGGATGAAGCCCAGCATCAGCGGCATCATCGCCCCGGGTTGGTCTTTCGGATAACGTTCGTTCGCGGCGCGGGCAATGCTCTCCACCTTGCGCCGATCGTGCTGCGCGGCCGCCAGCATCAGGTCCGCCGTCAGGTCGGCGAAACTGTACGTCGAATTGGCGGTGAGGATACGCTGTGCGGTGGGCAGGTCGCCTTCGAGCAGCGCGAGCATGGTGCGGCGCGGGCCGACTCCGTTGGAAAAACCCACGCTGCCGCCGAACAAGGGAGCGATACAATCGTAGTAGCGTTTGGCCGAGGCCAAGGCGCCGGCCTCCAGATACCAGGTGAACGCGAGAGCGTAGTCGCGATCGTCCGGGTCGTTCCAAAAGAGGCGTTCGTAGGCGCGGGCGCGTTCCAGCGGGGGCAGGGCACTGAGCTCGGTGTGGCGGATGCGACGCCAGATGCCCTCGTCGGGCGCCAGCCGCTCCGCCAGGGTGCGGATGATGGCGGGGCGATCCGCCCAGGACAGCGCCGGGACCAGCGGCCGGTTACCGGTGCCCGGCCGTGCGCCCCTGGACGGGAGTGAATCGGCGGGCGCAATCATGGATGCGGTCAAGAGGTATTCGAGGGCGGCGACGTCCCCCATCCGGCCGCCTTCCGCGTGCGCGCGCAGCAGGAGGGGCGCGATGGCTTGATGCTGCTGGGTGGACGCCAGCGCCGGCACCGCTGCCTGGAGATGATCGGTCATCAGCCAGCCCCGAACGCCCAAATTCCGCGCCCGCTCGGCCCTCCGCTCCGGCAGGGGATTGCGACCGGCCGCGTACGGGGCGCGGGCGAGGGCCGGGCCGCTCGCTTCGATCCGTTGCAGCCGTTCGTACGCCGAGGAGTTGGCCGTCGGAGTGGAGGAGTTTGCCTCCGTGAAAAACAGCATCAATTGCGGGACGGCGGCGATGACCGCCTGCTGAAATGGTTTGCTGGAGGTTTTGTCGCCGTACTTGCGATCGAGGAAAAAATAGCGACCCGCGAGCTGGGTGCCGGAGATTTCCCAGCCAAAATTGAGCAGATCGCGGGCCGTGGCCGTGGCCACGGGCTCCAGCGGCCCGATGCCTTCGGGGTAACCGAGGTTGATGAGATCGGCGGCGGCGGTGAGGCCGTCGAGGGCGGGATCGATGGGGGCGCCCGGCGTTTCCGCGGGGTTGGCCAGCGCGCGGTCGAGGGCGGCTTCCCAGTTGCCGTGTCGCGGGGCCGTTTCCGTCAGCAAACGGAAGGTCGCAAGCCAGTCGCGGCGGGCCGCTGCCACCCAGCCGCCGTTGGTGACATGGCCGGTCTCCACGGTGCCCTTGGTCGAGATCCAGGCGGCGTAATCGTGCTGGGGCAACAGGCGCGCTTCGTCGCGATCCACCAAAATCTCCGCACAGGCCACCGCCAGCGCCGGGCGGCTTTTCAGCCGGGCCGCGTAGACGAGCAGGGGCATCGACCAGACTGGATCGTCGAAGTCGGCCGCGCGAACGACCAGGGCTCGCGCCGAGACGGGGCGTAGCACGACATCCCACCAGACCTGGGCTTTTTTCCCGGCGGGTGTTTCGGGCGGAACGCCGCTGGCGTGCGTCCAGAGATCGGTCGCCGCGCTTTCCCGCCGGGCCAGCCAGAGCACGACCGCCCAACGGCGGTCGGATTCGGGTAAAGCATTCGCCTCCACCGTTTCGCTTAGCAGCAGCCAGGCGGCGCCGCGGGCGGCCAGGGTCGAGTCGAGCGTGTGCATGCCACCCACGCCCGGGACTGCGGCGGCGAGCAGTTGCCCGGCCAGACGCGACGGGGTGCGCCCGAAGGCGGTCGCGGACAGGCTGGAGCTGGCCGTGATCGCGTCGCGCAAAGTCGCCATGCGCGATGCGCCCATCTCGCCGAGGCCGGTCCAAAACGCGCCGTTCAGCTCGGCCGGCGCTGGAGGAGTGAACTTGGCCCCGGCCCAGGTTTGCGCGCCCAGCTGGCGCCCGATCTCCCGATAAAACCCGGGACCCGTCAGCAGCAGATCCTCGGCATAGCTCACGGTGGCTTCCCGCCACGGCTGGTTGTCGTCACCGAGCCAGCGGAGCGCCCATTCGGTCCGGCCTTCGGGGGTGGACCGGGCGGTGTAAGTCACCTCTTTGATCTTGGCTCCGGCGAGATTTTCGCGCCACGCCAGCACGCGGGCGAGCTCGACCGGAAACACCCGTTGCACCGGGTCGTGATAATTGACTTCCGGCGCGTACCATTGGGCGTGCGCCACATTGAGAAAAAGTCCAAGGAACACCGCACGGCGTGCGAATGAGGGGAACAGGGGGTTCATGACGGGGTTCACGTTTTACGGGGCGCCGCAAGCGACGCAAGATCAAGCGCCTCGTGCTCGTCGCGGAAAAATACCGTGGCCCGCGCGACGTCGCTCACGGTGAAAGCAATCTGGCCGAACGCGGACAGTCCGGGGGGAAGTGGAGGTCGTCATCCGCTCGAGGTGGCGGCGTTGCGACTGGCCGCAACCGCGGGGCCGTTTTTCGTCGCCCGGCGAAAGTGTAACCTAATGGGTTACACTTCCGGCGGGCGCAGCCAGCGTATTTACCCGTGGCCTCACCGAGAGAAAATGCTCCAGCGGAAGCCGGTTTGTAACCTAATGGGTTACACTTTTGCCTTGCCAACGGCTGCGATGAAATACCGCGCTGACGGAGGAGGAATACTTTGGTCAAAGGTCGGAGTGTAACCTAATGGGTTACAAATATGGCTCCATGATTTTCCGACTGTAGGAGGGCCGGACCTTGCGTCCGGGCCGGGTCGGAGAAACGAGCGGCCTGGACACGAGGTCCAGCCCTACCGAGGAATCGGTACAAACAGTTCGCGCAGGCCGCTGATTGCGGTCGGGCGGTGTGGTATGCCGACCAAGGTGGCGGCGGCCGCCGTCGCCGCGTTCACACGCCGCGCCGGTTGCCCCAAAGTTCGATCTGCAACCGGTGGGCGTAGCGGAAGCCGCGCGCCTTGCAGAGCTCGACCAGCCACGAAGCGCGATCGCGCATCGTCGAGAGCGAACGCGCTTCGGGCATGAGCAGCACCTTGTGGCGCGGGATTTCGCGGTCGAGTTTCTGGAGCATGCCCTCGATCTCCTCGAGGTCGGTCGGCGCGGCGACCACGAACTTGAACTGGTAGGCGTAATGGTCGACCCAGGCGCGCACGACGTCGGGCTGCCAGCGGGTCGCCTCGTGGCGTTTGTGCCATTCGGGATGCGCCGCGCGGTCGGGCGCGGAATTGAGGAGCTTGGGCGAGAGCGAGGCGAGGTCGCACGCGATGCCCTCGGGCGCGACGGTCGCGGCGGTTTCGACCGTGAGATGGTAGCCGAGCATCTTGAGCTCGGCGGCGAGTTCACGGATCGCCGGCGCGATCATCGGCTCGCCGCCGGTCAGGACGACGTGTTCGACGGGGTGGCGCTCCACCTCGGCGACGATCTCGTCGACGGTGCGCGGCTGGCCCTCGGGATTCCACGAGGCGTAGGGCGTGTCGCACCAGGCGCAACGCAGGTTGCAGCCGCTCGTGCGGATGAAGACGGACGGCACGCCGGTCAGCTCGCCTTCGCCCTGGAGGGAATGAAAAATTTCCGCGATGAGCATAATGCTACTGAACCCCGGATGATAGGATGATGCGATTTGACGGTAGGTCGGGGTTTATCCCCGACGGTTTTTCCTGCGTGTCGGGCGTAAAGCCCGACCTACCACGGTGGCCGCCAACCTCAGTATATTTCGCGAGCCTCCGTAGGCCGTCCGACAGAGTTTCAAACTGAGCCCGAGTCTGTAGGAGCGTCGCTGGCCGACGCCCACGGGCGCACGCGAGGTGCGCCCCTACCAGGGACTGTCGTCGTAAGGTTAGGCTCATCTTGAAAACGAATTGGACTAGGTTGTCCGGCTGGGTTTCGGGGGCAACGGCTCGGTGGACTCGTAGACCGTCGGGTCGGGCAGGCCGGCGGCGAGGAAGGCTTCGCGGCGTTCGACGCAGGTACCGCACCGGCCGCAGTGCAGGGCGCCGCCTTTGTAGCAGGACCAGGTGCGCGCATAGTCCACGCCGAGGCGGGCGCCGAGCGCGACGATCTGGCCCTTGCTCAGCGCGATGAACGGTCGCAGCAGTTGCACGCCCGCGTAGGTGCCGGTGCGCATGGCGTCGCCCATGGCGCGCATGAACTCCTCGCGGCAATCCGGATAGATGGCGTGGTCGCCGCTGTGCGCTGCGATCACGAGCGCCTCGGCGCCGGTGCTCTCGGCGAAGCCCGCGGCGATCGACAGCATGATGGCGTTGCGGAAGGGCACCACCGTGAGCTTCATGTTGTCGGCCTCGTAGTGCCCGTCGGGGATGGCGCCGCCGCTTGCGAGCAGGTGCGAGGCGAACAGCCGGTCCATGAAACGCAGCGGCACGAGCTCGTGGCGCACGCCGAGTCGCGCCGCCTGCTCCGCCGCGCAGGGCAGCTCGCGGGGGTTGTGCTTCGAGCCGTAGTCGAAACTGATCGCTGCCACGACGGAGTGTTCCTGCCGCGCCCAGTGGAGCGCAGTCACCGAATCCATCCCGCCGGAGCAGAGCACGACGACTTTCATGGCCACCCGCATACCCACTCGAATGCACCAGAGGACGCAAAGAGAAAGTCGGCGGCCGGTAGAGGCTCCGGCTTGCGCTCTCCCATGTAGCCGCGCGTGGGCGAGCGGAGGGATCGGTCCCCGGATTCTGTCATGCTGAGCAGCGCGAAGCATCCATCCGTCGCCTCGTAGCCACAAGCGTGAGCGAGTGGAGCGAACCATCCTGATCCTCCACTCGCTCACGCTCGTGGCTGCCCCGGAGCAGTGCCGTCCGTTCTCAGCGGCACCCCGACGCTTGGTTTTTTGGAATTTCTGTGTCTTTTCATGGTGGCCGATGATCATTCTCCACGATCCGCAATGCGCCGATTTCGGCTCCTCCCTGCGCCCGGAACAGCCGGCGCGCATGCAGCAGGTCGTGCCGCATCTGCGCGCCGCGCACCCCGCGTGGGAATGGCGGATGCCGGTGGCCGCGGCGGAGGAGGTCTTGCTCCTGGCCCACACCCCGGCCCATTTGCAACGCCTGCAGGTGCCGCCCGACTTCGACGACGACACTCCCTATTTCCCGGGGATTTATGACCACGCGCGCCGCGCCGTGGGCGCCGCCGTGCAGGCGATGGAACTCGCCCTCGGGTCGCGCGAAAAGGCGTTCGCGCTGATGCGGCCGCCCGGTCATCACGCCACCGCCGGGCAGGCGATGGGGTTTTGTTATCTCAACCAGATTGCCGTCGCCGCCCTCGCCGCCCGGCAGCGCGGCGCGGCGCGGGTCGCCGTCTGGGACTTCGATGCGCACCACGGCAACGGCACCGAGGCCATCCTCGACGAGCGCGAGGGTTTTCGTTTTTGCTCCATCCACCAGTTTCCCGGCTATCCGGGCACGGGCACGCGCAACTCCGGCACGTGTCGCAACTGGGTGCTCCCGCCCCATGCCTTGCGGGCGCAGCACCTGGCGGCGCTCGCGCAATCGTGGGATCATATTCGCGCGTTCAAACCCGATCTTGTGCTCGTCTCCGCCGGCTTCGACGCCTACGTGCGCGATCCGGTCGCCGCCTTGTCGCTCGAGGTGGAGGATTTCGCCACGCTCGGACGCTGGCTGCACGAGGCGGCGATGCCGGTCGCGGCGGTGCTCGAGGGTGGCTACAGCGCCGAGCTGCCCCTGCTGATCGATGCGTTCCTCACCGCGTGGGAGTAGGGCGTATTTTTATTTATCGCACCGGGCCGCATCGTCGCTTTCTATCGCGCCCCGACAAGTTGAGATGATTTCCCGTTTCCTTCCTCATCCCGTGCGCCGGCTGCTCGGCGTAAAAAGCGCACCGCGCACGCCCACCTATACCTTCATTGACCAGACCGGCCAGCTGGAGCCGCTTCTGGCCGCCCTCGATCGCGCATCGGAGGTCGCCCTCGATACCGAGGCCGACAACATGTACCATTACCGTACGCGCGTCTGCCTGTTCCAGCTCATGGTCGGGCGGGAGATTTTCCTCATCGACGTGCTCGCTCCCGGGATCGACCTTACGGCGTTCTGGACGCGGATGCGCCGCCAGCACCTGATCATGCACGGGAGCGATTTCGACCTGCGGCTGTTGCATGCGCTCTGTGGTTTCCGCGCCCACAGCTTGTTCGACACGATGCTCGCGGCGCAATTGCTCAACCGCCAGCGCATCGGGCTGGCCGCGCTCCTGGAGGATCATTTCGGCGTGGAGCTCGACAAGAACGGCCAGAAGGCCAACTGGTCGCGCCGGCCCCTGCCGCCCAAGCTGCTCGAGTACGCGGCGCTCGACGTATTTCACCTGCCCGATTTGCGGGATCTGCTCACGCGCGAGCTGGTACGGCTCGGCCGTTTCGACTGGTTCGAGCAGCAATGCCGCGCGCAAATCGCCGCCGGCGTCGAGGGGTTCAGCCCGCCCGAGGAGAACGACTGGCGCATCGGCCAGTCGGAGCGTCTGCGCGGGGCCGGTCTCAGCGTGCTCCATGCCTTGTGGCATTGGCGCGAGGAGCAGGCCCGGCGCCTCGACACGCCGCCCTTCAAGGTCTGCGGCACCGAGCTGCTCATGCGCGTGGCCTTCGCCGCCGAGGAAGGTCGGTCCGTTGAGGACATTCTGACGGCCGTGAACCTCGGCAAGCGCCACTTCCGTCTGTTTCCCTCGCTGGAGGCCGCCCTCAAAACCGGCCTCAAGCGCGATCCCAAAACCCTTCCGCGGCGCAAGCATGTGCGTCTCGCCCCGCTGACCGGCGAAGAACTCGCCCGGCAGGACGCGCTCAAGGCCTTTCGCGACCGTCAGGCCGCCAAGCTCGAGCTCGAACCCACACTGATCGCCAACCGCGCCCAACTCGCACAGGTCGCTCGGGAGCCGGGCAAAATCGACGAGATTCTGCTGCCCTGGCAGGCCAACCTGCTGCGCGACGAGCCGTCGCTGAAAAAGTAGGGGGTTTGGGCGGCAGGCTCGGAGATTCCGCGACCTTCAGGTTTACGCTGTAGGAGCGGCTTTACGCCGCGATTCCGTCAAACCATCGCGGCGTAAAGCCGCTCCTACCGTTTGAGACGAGCCGCATTTTTCACGCGGCCTTTTTGTTGCCGCCGGCGGTCGCAGCCCGTGAACTGCACGCCGGATGCTCCCCGCTACCAACATCGCGCGCCACCTCCCGCTCATGGCGGCGCAGCAGCCGGCCCGCACCGCCGTCAAGATTCCGCGCGGCCGGACGCGCGGGGGTGACATCGACTATCTCTCTCTCACATTTGCCGGGCTCGAAGCCGAAGCCGCCGCCTGGCAGGCCCGGCTTGTGGCCGCCGGCGTGCGTCGCGGCGACCGCACGCTCGTGATGGTGCGCCCGGGCCTGCCGCTGATCGCCGCGGTGTTCGGACTCTTCGCGCTCGGCGCGGTGCCGGTCATCATCGACCCGGGCATGGGTCTGAAGAGTTTTCTCGCCTGCGTGGCTCGCTCCCGGCCGCGTGCGCTCGTCGGCATTCCGCTCGCGCACCTCATCAGTCGCGTGGCGCGCCGTTCCTTCCGCGGTGTGGACGTACGCGTGACGGCGAGCCGCCGGCTCGGCGCGCGGTTGACGGAGCGAAAATCGAAAATCGAAAATCGAAAATTGGAGGTCGCCCCCACCGCGGCCGACGACCTCGCGGCCGTCCTCTTCACTTCCGGCTCCACCGGCGCGCCCAAGGGCGTATGTTACGAGCACGGCATGTTCGAAGCGCAGGTGCGACTCGTGCGCGCGACCTACGGCATCGAGCCCGGCGAGATCGATCTGCCGCTGTTGCCCGTCTTCGCGCTGTTCAACCCCGCGCTCGGGATGACCACGATCGTGCCCGAGATCGACCCGGGCCGGCCGGCCGCGGTCGATCCGGAAAAGATCGTGCGCGCGATCCAGCAGGAGCAGGTGACGAACTCCTTCGGCTCGCCCACGCTCTGGCGCAAAATTGCCGACCATTGTCTCGCGCGCGGCATCGCGTTGCCGAGTTTGCGCCGCGTGCTCTGCGCCGGTGCGCCCGTCCCGGCGAGCCTGTGGGCCGACGCGAAACGCTTTCTGCCCCGCGGCCGCCTCCACAGCCCCTACGGCGCCACCGAAGCGTTGCCCGTCAGCTCGATTTCGTCCGACGAAGTCGATCTCGCGTCCGTGCGCGGCGCCTGCGTCGGCCGTCCCGTGCCCGAGATCGAGGTGAAAATCATCGCGATCGCCGACGAGCCGATCGCCACGCTGGCGGAAGCCCGCGAACTTCCGCCCGGCGAGATCGGCGAGATCATCGTGTGGGGCCCCGTGGTCACCAAGTCCTACGATGCGCTGCCCGAGGCTAACGCCGCCGCGAAAATCGCTGGCTCACTTTCTCCCTTATCCCTCCTCCCTCGTCCCTGCGCCGCCGGAGGCGGCGCGGTCTGGCACCGCCTGGGCGATTGCGGCTACCTCGACGCGGCCGGACGGCTCTGGTTCTGCGGGCGCAAGGCCGAGCGCGTGGAGACTGCCGACGGGCCGATGTTCACCGAGCCGTGCGAGCAGGTGTTTCGCCGGCATCCGCGCGCCGCTCGTTGCGCGTTGATCGGGCTCGGCCCGCGCGGGCAACAGCGGCCGGCGATCGTGGTCGAGGCGACAGTGCCGGACTCGGCGCAGGCTCGAGCCCTGGCCCGCGAACTTCGCGCCCTCGCGCTTCAGCACGAACACACCGCCCGGATCAAACTCTTCTATTTCCATCCGCGCTTCCCGGTCGATGTCCGCCACAGCGCCAAAATCCACCGCCTCACCCTCGCCCGGTGGGCCGTGACCGCCAAAGGTTACGAATCGGACCCAAAGCGGTAAACCGCGGCGTGGCCGCCATGGGAAAAGTGGCAAGGAACAAGTGACAAGTAACAAGAAGCGAGCCTAGCCTTCGGCGTCTTGGTACTTGATACTTCCCACGTGAAACTTGCTCCCGTCCTCGTCACCGGCGGCACCGGCTTTCTCGGCCGGCATCTCGTCGCGCGCTTGTTGGCGCAGGGTCGGCAGGTTATCGTCCTTGGTCGTACCCCGGCGCCAGAGCTCGAAGCGCGTGGTGTGCGTTTCATCCGCGCTTCGCTCGACGATGCCGACGCCGTGCGCGCCGCGTGCGCCGGCGTCGAGACGATTTTCCATACAGCTGCCAGGGTCGGCGTGTGGGGCCGCTACGACGATTTCTTCCGCACCAACGTGCTCGGCACGCGGGCGATTCTCGCGGGCTGCCGCGAGCACGGCGTGCGCCGTCTCGTCTACACGAGCACGCCGAGCGTCGTGTACAACGGACGCGATCTCGCGGGCGTTGACGAGTCGCTGCCGCTCACGACCGCTTGCCCGAGCCCTTACCCGCTGACCAAGGCCCTGGCCGAACGCGAAGTGCTGGCCGCGAATTCCCCGGCGCTCCGCACGGTGGCCCTGCGTCCGCACCTCATCTGGGGCGTGGGCGACCCGCACCTTGTGCCGCGCCTGCTGGCGAGAGCGCGCGCCGGCCGCCTGCGGATCGTCGGCACCGGGCGCAACCGCGTGGACCTGGTTCACGTGGAAAACGCCGTCGACGCCCACCTCCTCGCCGAGACGGCACTGACCGTTTGTCATCTATTAGATGACAAACAGAATAGTGCAGAACCGTCTAATCCCAAGCATGTTCTCGGCGTTTGTCATTTAATAGATGACAAACCGTCCGGTGTCGGGGCGGGCGTTGAGCCGCCGGCCGCCGGCAAGGCGTACTTCATCACCAACGGCGAGCCGGTCGTGCTCTGGGATTGGATCAACGGGCTGCTCGTCGCGCTCGGCGAGCCGCCGGTGACGAAGCGGATTTCGCTCGGGGCAGCGCAGGCGGTGGGCGCGCTGTGCGAGGGGTTGTGGCGCGCGCTGCCGTTGGCGGGCGAGCCGCCGATGACGCGTTTTGTCGCCGCCGAGCTCGCGAAAGATCACTGGTTCAACATTTCCGCCGCGCGGCGCGACCTCGGCTACAACCCGCGAGTGAGCATGGCCCAGGGCACGGCGGAGTTGATCGCATCGCTTAAGGGCACATCTGTTTACGGTAGGCAGCGAGCTTGCTCGCGCGGCTTGTCAGAGCCCGAGCAAGCTCGCTGACCTACGAAATTCCGAGTTCTTTTGGAGTGGGGCGCTTCAGCCCGCACTCCGACCGTGCAGATTGAATGCAAGCGGGGAAAACGCGCCCTACCGTTGCCGCTGCCGCACGGCTTCGAAGAGCGTGACGATCGTGGCCATGGCGACATTGAGCGAGTCGGCCTGGCCGGCCATCGGGATGCGCACGGCCAGATCGGCGTGCTTCAGCCAGAAGTCGCTCAAGCCGTACTGCTCGCTGCCCATGACGATCGCGAGCGGACCGCACAGATCGGCGTCGGTGTAAAGCGTGGTGGCAGCGGGCGTCGTGGCGACAGCGCGGATTTGTTTTTCGCGCAGCCAGGCGTGCACGCGGGAGCTTTCCTCGACCACGCACGGCACCGAGAAGAGCACGCCAGTGGAGGCACGGACCACGTTTGGGTTGAAAATATCGGTCACCGGATCGCACACGATCACGGCGTGGCAACCGGCGGCGTCGGCGCTGCGCAGGATGGTGCCGAGATTACCGGGTTTCTCGATGGCCTCGACCACAAGGAGAAGCGGCGCGGCGGGCACGACTGTAGACCCGACCGCTGGTCGGGTCGCCCGGCCACCGGCCGGGCCTACAGCTCGATCTACAATTCCGTCCAGATCATCCAGCGTGCGTTTCCATTGCGGTGCCACGGCAAGGAGGCCGTCGGGCCGTTCGCGATAGGCGACCTTGGCGAAAGTGTCTTTCGCGAGCTTGAACAGCCGTGCGCCGGCCGCCTCGGCCTGCGCGATGAGAGCCGGCTCGTTCTCCCCCAGAAACCAATCGGGGGCACAATAGAGCTCCTGCAAGGCGACGCCTTTTTCCAGCGCGCGGCGGATTTCGCGGTAACCCTCGACGAGAAACACGCCCGCTTCGTCGCGCGACCGGCGGTCGCGCAGCTTCACGAGCTGTTTGATGCGCGGATTCTGGAGGCTGGTGATCTTTTCGACGGGCATCCGAAGTAACGCTTCACGAAAAACCCGAAACACACGAAAGAAAAAAACCGCTTCGTTTCCGAGCCTTTAGTGTATTTCGTGTGTTTCGTGGGTAAAAAGAAAAAGTTCAACGGCCAGCCGTTCGCCTATCGCCAGGAGATCGAACTGGAGATCGTCACGCTGACGAATCTCGGGCTGGGCCTGGGGCGGGTCGCGCTCGCGCACGAGGACGGAAGTTCCGAGTTTCGAGTTTCGGGTTCCGGGTTGATGGATGCGCCGAACTCAGGCAACTCGGAACCCGGAACCCGGAACTCGGAACCCGTAGCACGAAACTCAAAACCCGACTTGTCCCGGCGCAGCCAGGCGGAGCCGGAAACCCCAAATCCGGAACTTCCGTCCGCAATCGAAAATCGAGAATCGAAAATCGAAAATGGGAATGGCTGGGTCGTGATGGTGCCGTTCGCGCTGCCGGGCGAGCGGGTCCGGGTGCGCGTGTACCGGAACCACAAAAACTTTTCCGAGGCCGATCTTCTCGAGGTATTGCGGCCGTCGGTGCACCGCGTGGTGCCGCGTTGCGCGCTCTTCGGCCGTTGCGGCGGCTGCCAGTACCAGCATCTCGCGCATGCCGAGCAGTTGCGATGGAAGCAGCAGCAGGTCGCCGAGTTGCTGGAGCACATGGCGGGCATCGTGTTCCCGGTGGCGCCGGTGATCGGCTCGCCGCGGGAATTCGGCTACCGTTCTAAGATCACGCCGCACTTCGCCGCGCCCTGCGCGGCGAAGAGTTCCGAGTTCCGGGTTCCGGGTTCCGCGTTGTCCGACAAACCGTCGCCGATGCCTCCCTCCGTCAACCCGGAACCAGGGCCTCGCAACCCGGAACCCGGAACGCGGAACCCGGAACCACCGCTTCCGATCGGATTCCTGCGCCAGGGGGCGCGGTTCGACATCGTCGACGTGCCGCGGTGCGAGATCGCGACCGAGGCGATCAACGTGCGCCTCGGCGAAGTCCGGGCGGAGGTGCGGGCGCGGGCGTTGCGCGGCGAGTTCAAGCGCGGGGCCACGCTGCTGCTGCGCGAGGCCAGCGGCGTGGTGACGACCGATTACGACGCGATTATCACTGAAACGATTACTGTAGCTGGCCTCGTTGAGGCGGGATTACCGGGGTCAACGACCCCGGCTACAGAGGTCGGATTACCGGGGTCAGCGACCCCGGCTACAGAGGCCGGAGCACCGGGGTCAACGACCCCGGCTACAGAGGCCGGAGCACCGGGGTCAGCGACCCCGGCTACAACAGACCTCACGTCTGCGTCATTGAAACTCCATTTCCTTGCTCGCGACTTCTTCCAGAACAATCCCTTCATCCTGCCGGCATTTGCCGGCTACGTGCGGACACAGGCGGCGGCCAGCGGGGCGCGTTTCCTGGTCGACGCCTACTGCGGCAGCGGGTTGTTCGCGCTGAGCGCTGCGCCGGCGTTTGAGCGGGTGGCGGGTATCGAGATCAGCGAGACATCGGTGCAATTCGCCCGCCAGAACGCCGCCGCCAACGGCATTGCCAACGCCACCTTCCAGGCGGGCGACGCGGCGGCGATCTTCGCCGGACTCGCGTTCCCGCCGGGCGAGACCGTGGTCGTCATCGATCCGCCGCGCAAAGGCTGCGACGAGTCGTTTCTCCGGCAGCTCTTCGCCTATGGTCCGCGCGCGGTGGTGTATGTGTCGTGCGATCCGGCTACCCAGATGCGCGACCTGCGGCATTTCCTTGCCGCCGGCTACGCGCTCACGGCGGTCCAGCCCTTCGATCTCTTCCCGCAGACGCGGCACTTGGAGTGCGTGATCACACTGACGAAACCACCGCGCTGAAGGGGTGTTTTGTTCAACCGGAAGGGATTGAAACGGGGTCAGGCTTTGGGGTTTGGGGTTGACGGGGTGATGAAGTAGCCAAGCAGGGCCAAGCCGAGATAATTCCGATGAACCCCAAACCCCAAAGCCTGACCCCGTCCGACTTCCCCCCTATTTCTGGCAGGAAGGCCGCCCTGCTCCGGCCGCCGAGGCGGCGCCGGCCGCGCCGGCGTCGGCAGCAGCGGTTGAGCCGAAGAAGTAGTGGGATCCCTCTGCCACAAGCGTGAGCGGGTGGATGGGACCAACGGGCCAATCCCTGCGGAATTTTTACAGAAGGAAACGAAGGTAACGAAGACCCAATTCCCGCATACAATACGCGCTTTGTTCTCTTGGTTATCTTCTGTTCAAAAATCTGCGTTCGAGAAGCGAGGGGCATGACCCAAGACCCACTCGCTCACGCTCGCGGCTACACCCGGAGGCGCCGGCGGTTCGGGCGCTACCGGTTTTCCAACCTCTCGGACGAGGCTTACGGTTTTGTGGAGTTTTTTTTAACCGCAGCCGTGCGTAGTTTGCCCGGCATCTCCCGCGCCGTAACCGGCGCGGCTACTTTCCGACCGTAGCCGCCGCGGTTACGCGGCGGAGCCCGGCGGCGGGGGGCGAGAGTTCTCCGCCGTCCCGCCCGGGAAGAAACGGAACTGATGGACGCTATTCGAGTGACAAATAGCTGCGGGTTTGCCCTTGCAATTCTGGCCATCGAGCCTTTCGCGCTCTTGAGTTGCGCCATGAAGAACTACCTCTGGCGGACGCTGGGAACATTGGGATTCGCGCTGATGGCGCATGCGCTCAGTGCGCAAACCGTTACGGACAATTTTGCGACCGGTGCGAATTGGTCCCTCTCCAGTATTCCTCTAGTTGGGGGCGGCACGACTTCGTTTGGTACAAATCGGCTCGACTACATCGTCGGTACGCCAACCGCATCTGACATGGCCGGCCGTGCGTGGCTTCCCAGCGTGGGACTTTTCGATAACGCGTGGTCGATGCAGGTGGATGTGCATCTTTCTGACTTGTCTCTCGCATCGGGCAAATTCGCTAATCTAAATTTGAGCGTCTCGAACGGATCCAACAATATGACTGCGGCCATCGACCAAAGGAATTTTGGTTCCTCGGTTCATGAATTCGCGAGTTTCATAAATTACGGCTCCGTCGGATCTCCTTACGTAACAGTCGTGACCGATGGTACGTTGTATATTTCGTACGCCACTGCTGGTAACGGGACACTTACGGCATCCTTTTCTTCGCCATCCATTGCTGGCGGCGCGCTCCAAACCTTGGATACATTCACCAACGTTGGAACCGCCTGGAGCATGACGTCAGGCAGTACGTTTAACATCGGGCTGGTTGGTTTCTCGGGTGGTGGGGGTGTCAATCTTAATACCGGTGCTGCCTATTTCAGCAATTTCCAAGCTACCGGCCTTACCGCCGTGCCCGAGCCCTCGACCTATGCGGCGCTCATGGGTGTGGCGGTGCTGGGTGTGGCGGCGATCCGGCGGCGCCGGAAGAGCTGATACCAGGAGAAGTCCGCTTACTGATTCTCGCCGAATGTGGTGACAGTTTTAGGTGGAGCGGCTTGTCCTCAAGACGCTCTAAGCGCGTTGGGGACAACGCGCTCCACCGACGCAACCCAATTTTGCGAGCCTCATTAAAGGGCGTTTCTAATAGTCGAGGCTTTTGTAGGTCAGCGAGCTTGCTCGCGCTCCGACATTCGGCGTGAGCAAGCTCGCTGGCCTACGGGTGAATAAAAACGCTGCTTGAGGCTTTCCCGTAGATACGAGCGTGAACAGGTGAACCCTGGTTCCTCCACTCGCTGGCGCTCGCGGCTACAATCGGATTCGCCGGACCAAGCGCGTTACCGGTACTCCAGCCACTCGGGCGAGGCGTACTGCTCGGTCAGGCCGCTGACTTCGTCCTCGTTGAAATCGGGCCAGGGCGTGGGCTCGGCGGCGAGCGCCAGCGCGGCGGCCAGCCGGGCGGCGAAATCGTCGGCGAAGCGTTCCCAGTCCACGCCGGCGCCCGCCGCCGGCCGCCAGATCGAGCCCTGAAAGAGCAGGCCATGCTTGTTGCGCTTCTGGGCTGCACCGGCGATTTTTTCACCGGTGGCAGCATGTACGACGTCGTGGAGTTCGGGCCGCTGGAAACAGACGCCGGGACCGACAGAAGACGACGCTGAAGCCGCTTGTCCCAGCGCGGCTTCGAGCGCGTTGGGCTTGCCCGCCGTGGCGGGGTCAATGCGCTCCACCAAGGCGGAATTTTTTTTAAGCTCCGCCGGCACGCCTTGGGCGACGAGCGCGTCGGTCAGCGCGGCATGGACCGCGCGGTAGCTCTCGGTGGCGCGTGCCTCCTCCAGCGGATGGCCGCGTGGGATGACGAGCGCGTAGGTCCAGTCTTCGCGGTGATTGACCACGCCGCCGCCGGTGGGCCGCCGGCAAAGATCGAAGGTTTCACCCGGAGGCAGCTGCGTGCGCACCCAGGCGATCTTCTGGCTGTAGCCGAAAGTGAACGCGGGGCGGTGCCAGCCGTAATGCCGGAATCGGGCGTGCGCCGCCGCCGGGTAGCGTTGCAGGAGCAAAAAATCCGTCGCCATGTTTTCCGCGGCGCCGCCGGTGCGGGTGGGGAGGAGGTGGAGATTCATTTCACACGAAGATCGCCAGGAACGCTAAGCCGGAGTCAGGCGGGAGGAAATCACGAATGCAACTGGAGCGGCGGAGCCGTAGTCACGACGGAATTGAATTTTACAGGAGTCCGCAGAGGAAGCGGAGGAAATGACCTTTGACCCCGCTCTCTCGGACAACTCGTGACGGAGTCGCAACCAAAGGAGCTTTGGCGTAATCACGAAATACCCGAAGGCGAACGGAGAATTTTTAACCGCTAATGAACGCTAATCCGGAAGTGTAGCCGCGACGGTTACGGCGCGGTGGATTGATCGATGCTTCGGCCATGGGCGCGGGAATCCTCAACCCGAAATTCGGATCTTTAACCACGAATGAACACGAATGGGCAGGGATGCAGCATCCGGAGCCTGCAACCCGGAACTTGAAACGCGGAACCCGGAACTAGGATCTTTAACCGCGAATCGGCGCGAAGGAGCGCGGAAATCGGATTAGCGAAAATTAGCGTGAATTAGCGGTTTCCATAATGCCCGGGAGGGCGCAGCCCTTCGATGCACTCAGGGCCTTGAGCTTGTCGAAACGGCAAGACTGCGCCCCTACGCCCCTACGGCTGCGGAGAGCAGCTCCGGGCTGAAATACCAGCGGATCTGCCAGCTGGCGCCGGTGCGTTCCAGACAGAGCACGGCGCCTTTCTTAAACTCGAAGACCGACCATTTCCTCCTCCCGACCACGAGGCGCGTGGCGAGGGCGCTGAGGTACGGCTCGTGGCCGACGAGCGCGAGGTCTTCGCCGGCGGAAGCGAGCCGCCGGACGATTTCCGCGGGATCATCTTCGGGCAGCAGGCCGGAGGTTTCCACCAGCGCCTTCCGGGAAAGGCCCAGACCCCGCGCCAGGATTTCCGCGGTTTCGCGTGCCCGCCAGAGCGGGCTGTGCCAGATCTGGCCGGGCTGCAGGGCCCCGCTGGCCTGAAAGAAAGCGGCGATTTGCCGCACGGCTTTACGACCGCGCGCACTCAGGGGGCGCCGGGCATCGTCCTCCTCGGGCACGGCGTGGGCGTGGCGCACGAGATAAAGGCGCATGGGAAAAGCGAAGGGCGGAAGACTCGTGGGGGATCGAAAGGGCGGAAAGGCTCTGGCGGAATTCGCGCTCAGTTGCTCAGGCGTCGAGCAGCTGGCGGGTCGCCTTGAGGAGTTCGCTCAGGGCAAACGGCTTGGGCAGGCAGCACAGCCGATTCGTCGCCAGGTGGGCGGTGGGGCAGCCGCCTTCGCACGCGGCGGTGCAGAGCACGCGCAAGTTGGGCTGGGTCTCGTGCAGCGCGTTGAAGAGCCGCGTGCATTCGGTTTGGTTACCAAAAGCCGCGATCAGGATTTGCGCCGGGTCCGCCTGGGCCCGCGCCAACTGCAACGCGTGGGCGGCGTCCCGCGCCGAGATGACCCGGTAGCCGTCGGCCGTGAGCATGCCGGCCACCATCTTGCCCACCACCTCGTCGCCCTCGACGAGCAACACGGTTTCGTGGCCGCGCGTGGCGGTCAGAGCCGGCAGCGTCCGTTCGGGCAGCGGGTCGATGGGACTACGGACCAGGGGAAGATAAATCTCGAAGGTCGAACCCACGAGCAGCGTACTGTGGACGCGGATCAAACCGCCGCTTTGCTGCACGACACCGTAAACCAGCGCGAGGCCGAGCCCGCTGCCCTTGCCGGGTTCCTTGGTGGTGAAGAACGGTTCGAAAAGGTGGGCCTGCGTGTCGGCGTCCATGCCGGTGCCGTTGTCGCTCACGGTCAGTTGCACATAGTGACCGGGGGGAAGGTCGGTGGCGTCGTGGTGGCGGCCGGCTTTGATGTCGCGGTGCAGCGTACTGATGATCACGCGACCGCGGTCGCGCAGCGCGTCGCGGGCATTGAGGGTGAGATTGAGGAGCACCTGTTGCAGCTGGTCGGGGTCGGCCCGCACGGGGCAGGGGTCGGCCGCGAGCTTGAGCTCGAGCTGGCCGGCGGCGCCCAGCATGCGGGAGAGGATCTCGCCATTTTCGCGCACGAGCTGGTTGAGGTTGATCACCTTGGCCGCCATCGGCTGGCGCCGGCCGAAGGCCAGCAGCTGACGCGTGAGACTGGCGGCCTTCTGGCCGGCCTTATGAATCTCCTCGATTTCGTGCAGCAGGTGGGTCTGGCCGGCGAGGCGTCCAGTGAGGATCTGGCAGTAGCCGTTGATGACGGAGATGAGGTTGTTGAAATCGTGCGCCACGCCGCCGGCGAGCCGGCCCACGGCGTCGAGGCGCTGGGCGTGCACGAGCGTCTCCTCCAGATGGCGCTTCTCGGTCATGTCGCGATAGGTGGCGACCAGATGGGTCACGCGTCCGCGGGCATCGGCCACGGCGCTATAACTCCACGCGGCGTAGAAACTGGCGCCGTTTTTGCGCACGAGATCACCCTCGCCGGTGACGGACCGCCCCGGCGTGGCTTTGGCCGCCCAGCGGCGGAGACGGAGGAGCTCGGCCTTTTCCGTATGCAGAAAACCGTGGCGGCGGCCGGTCAGCTCGGCGGCGCTGTAGCCGGTCATCGCACAGAAACTTTTGTTGGCGAAAACGAGTTTAAAACCCTCCTTCGTGGCGTGGCGCTCGGCGATGAGCACGCCCTCGCTCTGCCCGTGCAGCGCCGCCCCGAACAACTGGGCGGAGATCCGCGGAACCGGGGTTCGCGGCGCCCGGGCGGCGCGCGAGGCAGTGACAGAGGTTCTTTTCACAAGGGAAGGTGGCGTGGCGGACCAGGCATCGGAACTGGCGTGGAGGGAGAAATGGAAAGGGTTGGCGCGGGTTGGCGGGCGGCGGCTTTTCGTGGGCGTGACGAAAGCTTCCGGGGTGCGGCCGCCGGCTCAGGGCGCGAGGCGCTCGACGATCCAGGCGTCCTTGTCCCGCCGATACCGCAGGCGGTCGTGCAAACGGTTGCGGCGTCCCTGCCAGAATTCCACGCTCTCCGGCGTCACGCGGAAGCCGCCCCAATGCGGCGGCAGCGGCACTTCCAGGCCCGCATATTTCTTCTCCAGCGTCTTCATGGCTTCCTCGAGCGCGGCCCGGCTGCCGATGATCGTGCTCTGCGGCGAAGCCCACGCGGCGAGCTGGCTCGGGTGGGGGCGGCTGTGGAAATAGGCGTCGCTTTCCTCGCGCGACAGCTTGGCCACCGCGCCTTCGACGATCACCTGCCGCTCATACGCGATCCAGGGAAACAACAGCGAGACCCGGGCGTTCTCGGCGATGTCGCGCCCCTTGCGGCTGTCGTAATTGGTGTAGAAAACGAAGCCGCGCCCATCGAGGGCCTTGAGCAGCACCGTGCGCGTGGAGGGCCGGCCGTCGCGGTTGGCGGTCGCGAGCACCATGGCGTTGGGCTCGGGGACTTTCGCGGCCTCGACTTCCTGGAACCACTTTTCGAATTGGCGGAACGGATCGCGCGCCAAATCCTTTTGGGCGAGTCCGGCGAGGCTGTAGTCTTTGCGCATCTCGGCGTACGAAGGCATCGGACTGCACCGTGTGGCGGAATCCGCGCGCTGTCAAAAATCAACCGCGCAGGGCTTTGCCGCCACCGGCAGCAAAGCCCTGTTTTTCCTCACCTGGGCCTTGAGCCTCCGCGGCGGGAACGATCTTTTGCAGTTTTGTGTAACAACTGTTACACAAAACTGCAAAGGGCATGAGGCGCGACTCGGCGCATTCTCGCGCGTTTCCGTCTGACGCCGGTTTCTGCGCTTCGCCCGGGCCGGTATTTCTGGCAGGGTGCGCGCCGCATGTCCCTTGGGGCTTATCCGTTGCTGTTCCTCACCGGCCTGGTCGCCGGCCTGGTCGACGCCATTGCCGGCGGTGGGGGCATCATCTCGCTGCCGGTGCTGCTCAACCTCGGTCTGTCACCGACGCTCGCGCTCGGCACGAACAAGCTGCAGGCTTCCTTCGGCGTCGTGAGCGCCACGCGGCATTATGCCAACAGCGGCTTGATCGACTGGCGCGCCTGCCGGTTCGGCATCGTCACGACGCTGCTCGGCGCGCTCGGCGGGGCGTGGGCCGTCCAGCGCCTCGATGCGCAGGTGCTCGGCAAAATCATTCCGTGGCTGCTCGCCGGCATCGTCGTGTACTCCATCGTGCGGCCGCAGGTTGGCGGGCAGGACCGTCCGCCACGCCTGGGGGCCGGGGTTTTCTTCACCGGCTTTGGTCTCGTCCTCGGTTTCTACGATGGGTTTTTCGGCCCCGGCGTCGGCTCGTTCTGGATCATCGCGCTTGTGCTGCTGCTCGGCTGCAATTTTCTCAAGGCCACCGCGCATGCCAAGGTGATGAATGCCGCCAGCAACCTCGCCTCGCTCGCCCTCTTCGCCCTCGGTGGCGAGGTCGATTATGCCGCCGGCCTTGTGATGGGCGCCGGCCAGATCGTGGGCGGGCGACTGGGCGCCGGACTGGCCGTCCAGCGCGGCGCGCGCTTTGTCCGACCGCTGTTCCTGGCGATGGTGGTGGCGGCGATGGCCCGGCTGATCTGGTTGAACTGGCACCGGTAGGAGCCTGTCGGCCTTGCCAATGAATATCGTATCTTCTGCTAGCGTTGTTGTTGCGTTGGCGGAGACCTGCTTCGACAGGCTCCTTAAGCGGCGCTCCTAAGAAATCGGGATTTCGTAGGTCAGCGAGCTTGCTCGCGCTCTGACAAACCGCGCGAGCAAGCTCGCTGCCTACAGTTAATAGGAGCTCCTTAAGCAGCGCTTCGCGCTGCGTAAACCGGGCATTCCCTTCAAATTTCCGCCGCTTCGCGGCGGTTTAAGGAGTTTGTCGGGCAGGGCGGATTGCCTCGCTACGGAATCTCGAGCTCTTTCCGAACTTATATTCTAAGCCCGACAAACTCCCAGGCCGGCTTTAAGCTTGGTCCCGGGAGCCTGCCCGCGCCAGACTTCGGCCTTCGGCCCACCGCTCCCATGACTCCGTTCGCCTATCTCGACGCCCACTCCGCCGATCTGGTCGCATTGCTGCGCCGCCTCGTCCGCCTCGCCACGATCAATCCGCCCGGCTGCGACTACGATGCGATCACCGCCCTGCTGATGCGCGAGCTGGCTTCGCGCGGCCTGCGGGCGCGGCGTTTCCCGATCCCGGCGGCGCTCGCGAAAAAATATCTTCCGCCTGAGCAGCTCGCCTTCCCCCGCTACAACGTCCTCGGCACGTGGCGCGTGCCCGGGGCGCAGCGCACTATCCATTTCAACGCCCATTACGATGTCGTACCGGTCGGCGGCGACTGGCGGCACGGCGATCCGTTCGGCGGCCAGCTCGACGGCGGCTGGATCTACGGCCGCGGTACGGCCGACATGAAGGGCTCCATCGCGGCGCTCCTGCTCGCGCTCGAAGCGTTGCGCGCCACGCGCACCGTGCCGCGGCTGAACATCGAGGTTTCCTTCACCGCCGACGAGGAAACCGACTCGGCTTTGGGCGCCGGCTGGCTGGTGCAGCACGCCCCGATCCGCCCGGATTTCGCCATCGTCATGGAAGGCGGCGAACGCGGCACCGTGTGCTGTGGCCACAACGGCGTCGTCTGGCTGGAGGTGACGATGCACGGTCGCGCGGCCCACGGTTCGCGGCCCGAGCTCGGCATCAACGCCCTCGAAAAGATGGCCGCGCTCGTCCGCGCCCTCGACGACTACCGGCGGAAGCTGGCGCGCCGCACGCTGGTCACGCCCGCGGGCGTGACGATGCGCCCCACGATCAACGTCGGCGGGGTCTTCGCGCAGGGGGCGGGCGGCAAGATCAACACCGTGCCGGCGCTGGCCCGCTTCACCATCGACCGCCGCGTGCTGGCCAGCGAGACGGTGGCCGGCGCCGAACGCGAGCTGCGCGCCTTCCTCGCCGCGGCGGCGCGGCAGATTCCGCAGTGCCGGATCACGGTGGAAAAGATCTCCGACAACCATCCCTGTTTCACGAAACCGACGCATCTGTTTTTCCGCGCGATGGCCGACAGCGTGGCGCGCGTGCGCCACGCCCCGGCGGTGTTCAATGTCTCGACCGGTTTCAACGACATGCATTTCTTCGCCCACTACCGGAAAATCCCCACGCTCGGTTACGGCCCCGGCGGCGAGCGCGAGCACGCGGTCGACGAGCGGGCGAAGGTGCGCGATCTGGTCGCCACGGCGAAAATCTACACCGGGTTGCTGACGACCTTCGGGTAGACGTAGCGCAGGCATCCCTGCCGGCTTCTTTGATCGGTGCAGGCTGGAAGCTTGCGCTACACCTGTAGGCCCGGCCGGTGGCCGGGCAGCCCGGTCAACGCCCGGGCCTACAATTCCGGAACTCTGTAGCGCAATCATTCCTGTCTGTCTCCCTGTGATCGATGCAGGCTGGAAGCCTGCGCTCCTTCAGGCGCCGATAAACCGGAACACGCTTAAGCCCATTTCATCCCCCAACCTCGCTCGCCTGACACCCGCCGGTCAGTCCGTCAAATCTGCTTGCGTCGTCCCCGCAAAATCCGACGTATTATTGCCAGCCCCATGAACCCCATCATCTACGTTTCCATCGTCGTTCTTTACGTCATCGTCATGCTGCTCGTCGGTTACTGGTGCATGAAACGCACCAAAACCGTGGGCGATTTCTTCCTCGGCGGGCGCACGCTCGGGCCCTGGATGAGCGCGTTCGCCTATGGCACCACGTATTTCTCCGCCGTGCTCTTCATCGGCTACGCCGGACGGCTTGGCTGGGGTTTTGGCATCCAGACGATGTGGATTGTCGTCGGCAACACCTTCGTCGGGACCTTTCTCGCCTGGCTCATCCTCGCCGGGCGCACTCGCGAAATGACGGCGCGGCTCAATGCGCTGACCATGCCCGAGTTCCTCCGCGCCCGTTACGGCAGCGCGCCGCTCCAGGTCATCTCGGCGGTGGTGGTTTTCGTGTTCCTCGTGCCGTATTCGGCCTCGGTTTATATGGGCCTGAGCTACCTGTTCCAGCGCACGCTCGGGCTGCAATACAACGAAGCGCTCATCCTCCTCGCCGCGTTGACCGGCGTTTATCTCGTCATGGGCGGTTACTTCGCCGTGGCGGTGAGCGATTTTATCCGCGGCATCGTCGAATTCCTCGGCGTGCTGATCATGGTGCTGCTGCTTGTGAGCATGAAAGGCGGACTGGTCGCATCGTTCACCGCGTTGCTCGACCCCAAATACATGCCGGCCTTGCACGCGCCGCCGGCACCTGGAGGCCCGGCGTTCCCGGGTTGGGTGACCCTCGTCTCGCTCGTGCTGATCACCAGTTTTGGTCCGTGGGCGCTGCCGCAGATGGTGCAGAAATTTTATTCCATTCGGAGCCAGGCCGACGTCAAACGCGCTATGATCATCGCTACGGTCTTCGCGCTGTTCATGTCGTTCGGCGCGTATTACAGCGGCGCGCTGACGCATCTGTTCTTCACCAACCCGGCGACTGATCTGGCGTCCATCGCGGACGCGACGACGCACAAGCCGAACCTCGACCTGCTGATGCCGTTTTTCATCACGAGTTTCGTGCCGCAATGGCTGGTGCTGGTCATCCTGCTGATGGTGTTCTCGGCCTCGATGTCCAGCCTGTCGTCGCTCGTGCTGGTCAGCAGTTCGGCCATCGCGATTGATATTTTTGGCGCCTTCGGCAACCGGGAAAAGAATGACCGGCGCACGATGCTGCTGATGCGTGGGCTGTGCGCTGTATTTGTGCTCTTATCGCTGCTGATCGCCCTGAGCCAGGTGGACGTGATTGTGAACCTCATGGTGATTGCCTGGGGCGCGCTGGCCGGAGCCTTCCTCGCGCCGTATCTGTACGGGTTGTTCTGGCGGCGCACGACCAAGGCCGGCGCGTATGCCGGCATGATCTCCGGCGTCGGCACGGCCGTGTTGCTGTTTTTCCTCTGGGGGAAGCCCTTGATTCCGGTCGCCGGCGCTATCGCCATGTTCCTGCCCCTGGTCGTGGTGCCGGTGGTGAGTTTGCTGACCCAGCCGCTTAAGCCCGAAATCGTCGCCGCCGCGTTCGGCGACCAACCGCCGAGCCTGTGACCTGCCGGGGAGCGTGACGCGCGGGTGGCACGCTCCGGCGGCGTTCGTGAGCACGCAGCGGACGAGCGGGCGAAGGCGTGTGACGTTGCCGACGGGTCGTCATGAAAGGCGCGGCCTGCCGGCGAGCGGCAGCCCTACAACAATCCAAATAGCGCAGGTGTTTGGTATCAAACCACGCTTTGGGCCCATCCAAAAATGCGGGCGATCCTGCGGATACGCCCGCGCTCCCATTCCGATCAAGGAGCGCGGACTTATCGCCCTAGGCGATTGTCCGCTCCGCTCGGTAACTGCTGACAGGGGTACCCGAGAGCAACCGGTCAGCGCACCAGGCTGAGCGCCTGTTGGGAGAACTGCGCCTTCCATGCCTTCAACTGCATTTCGACGACGGACTGCGCGAGCTGGTTCGGCTTGATCGCGTACTGGATCAGATTGAGCACCTGCGGGGTCTTCACCTCGGAGAACACGAGACAGACCATCATCTGCTCCTCATTCTGGTCCGACTTGGCAAAGTAGGTCGAGAACACGCATGCGGCCCGCCCTTGCTGCAGGAGATCCAACCGGGCGCCGCTCTCCTGCGAAATTCTCTTTTGAAAGTAGGTCGCGAATTCGTCGGGGCTGCTCGGTTTGGCGAGCGTGATGCGTTGCACGGTGACGAGTTGCGTCCAGGTCGCCAGCTTCTCGCCGCTCAGGACGTACTCCTCCGTCGCGATGTTTTCACCGTTGGTGCTGTTCGCCAGCTCAAAGGTCTGGCCGTTGAGCGTAATTCGCCTGGACTCCGGGGCGGGCGAGGCGGTTTCCTGCGCCATCAGCGAAACGGCGAGCAACATGACGGCTAAAAACAAACTGGCTTTCATGGTTGTGGGGTGGGGTTGGCGGTCGGCGTGGCGGCGGGGGTGGCGGGGAGTTTGCCGAGCATGTCCAGCGCCCGATTGCGCCGCAGGCGTTCCTCGTCGAGCGTTTTGCGGGTGATGTTCAACTCGGCCTGAACCTGCGCGAGCTTTCGCTGCATTTCGGCGAAGGCGGCGGTGCGATTGGTGACCTGACTCGCGTCTTCTTTCTTCGACCGATAACGGGTCAGTTCCGTTTCCAGCGCCTTTTGCTGCCGGCGGGATTCGGCAAGCGCCTGTTCGAGTTGCTGGGCGCTGGCGGACTGAAGCTCGTGCGAAGTCTCCATTTCCCGGCGTGTGCGCTCCATCTCGTCGCGCATCGTCGCCAGCAGGGCGCGCTGTTGCTCAACCTGCTGCAAGGCCGCCTCGGCGCGTTGCCGTTCGCCCTCGACCTGCTGGCGCGCGGTGTCAAGTGCGGCCTGATCGGCGGAGAGCTGGGCCAGGGCGTTCTCGGCGTTTTGCGCGAATGCGAGCACTTCGCCGAGCAAGACATGCCCATGCTGGAGCAGATCCTGAAACGCTTCCACGCGCTCGGTCAACTTGGGCTCGGCGTCTCCGGGTGATCCGGGGGGAGGAATTGGAAGTGGCATGGTGGTTGGGCAATCGTAGTGACAGCGGGGAAGGTGACCGTCGCAGATTCGGGGGCCGGGGGCCGGGGGCCGACGTCAGACGGCGGCGCGGGTGGACGCGCCGGCAGGCCGAAGTTTCCGTCGAGCGCACCCGGCGGAAGGGGTTTGTCCTCCTCCAGGAGTATTTGCAGTGAAACCAACGTGGCTTGTTGGCGCATGAGTTCCTGTTCCTTCCGGAGCAGGTCTGCGCGCAGCTTCTCCGTGCCGGTCTTTTCGGCCTGGAGCCGTTCGTGGAGCGCCGCGATCTCGGCCAGGGTCTGCGCCTGTTCGTCGCGCGCCCGGTCCAGGTCGGACACCGCGCGTTTGAGTTCCTCGGCAATCGCCTCGGTCCGGTTGGTCTGCACCTGCATTTCCCGCATCGTGCCCTCGATCCGCGAATTCGACTCGGCGAGATTGCCCGTGATCTGGTGTTGCTCGACCAGGAGCCGGTTCGATTCCTCGATGTACTGCGTGCGGGTCTTTTGCAGCGCGAGCTGGGCGGCATCCAACGAATTCGACTGGCGTTGCACGATCGCCATCAGCGCCTCCTGCTCTTCTTTGCGCTTGTTCGCCCACGCTTCGAGGCCGACCGCCGCTTGATTGAGGGTTTCCAGCATGCGGGTCTGCATCTCTTCGCGGAGGGGCGCGAGCGCGGTGCTGACCTGATCAGGCTGGAGGGTCACGAGGGCTGTCGACGGGGCCAGCGTGGCCGTTTCAGCCCGTCGCCGGAGGTAAAGGATTATGCCCAACCCCGCCACCACGACCGCGCCCACGAGCCCCAACAGGATGAAGTTGATGAGGCGTTTTTGGGTGGCCGCCAGATCGGTGAACCGCCGGTCGAAGGAGGACTGCGCGTTGTTGACGGCTGCGACCACCTTGGTGGTGTCGCCGAGTTTTTCCAACTTCGCCAGGGCCTGCCGCATTTCCTCGCTGAGCGCGGATTTCGCCGGCGCGGCTGCGGGCTCCTCGGTATCGACCGCTGAAATATAGTCTGCCGCCGCGCCGTGCGCGACGGGTGTGGTGAGCACATGCAGGGTGTTGGCGTTGTCGCGATTGTCCGCGCGAACCGAGCTGCCCGGCGGCAGCAGCTTTTGCAGCACGCCGATCAAATTCTGCACGCGGGATTCGCCCACGTGCAAATGTCGGAGCTGATAGGAGCGGAGGATGATCCCTTCCTCCGGCGCAACCGATGCCTGGGGCTTGGCCGGCTCTTTCAGCAGATTGGTCAGCATGTCAGCGGACCAATTCGGATTGGCGGGCTGGGTCGCCGGCGTCGCAGCCGACTCCGCCACAGTGGCGGTGGGCGAGGTCTCTTGCGCCACGAGCAGCGTCGGACCCAGGGCCAGTGCCGCCACAATTGTCCTGATGCTCCAGTATTGCACGGGAGGCGGTTTAAGAAATCTGTTCCTCGCCAGCAACCAAGGGCATTGCCGATTTTGGGGTTTTGCCGGCAAACACCGCGGCATTTGGGGTCATCGTAATCATAGGGTACGCCTCATTGGTGCGCCAAGAGTTATCCCCGTCAATCTTTTTTTGCTAGTAGAGCAAAAAATGTTTTTTGGGGCATCCCAACCACTGCGAAAAAGCCTCCTCAAGCCGTGGCTTTTTTCACGAAAGGCGGTGGTGGCAGGAGTTCACTTGTTCACTTGCGCGGGCGTCGAGCCGTTCAATCCGGCGGAGGTTCTCCCCAACGGGCGACCCTTTTGGCCTGTCCCCGGGCTTGATCTTCATTTAGCAGCCTGTCGGGAATGGGTCGTCGCGGAACACCCCCAATATACTTCCACAACGGCATCCCCGGCTGTTAGGTCCGACCGGCTGTTAGCCGAAGGCGTTTTTGTGGAGGGCGCGCAGAGTGGCCAGAGACAAGCCCCATTCTGCGACTGGCGGGACTAGGCGGACGGCGGTACGTTCGCGTCGGCCGGTGATGGCGCGGTAGGCGTGGAGATGCGTTTCGACAAAGGCTTTACTGCCAAGCACGGCGCCATCGGTGAAGTAGCGAATTCGGCACCTGAGCACGGTCGAGAGCGGCAATCGTCCGCCTTCGGCTATAACTCTTTTGAGAAGCGCGGCGTCAATGGACGCCTCGGATTCGCGGGCTTCGGTTGCCGTCCCAAACAGCCAATGGCGGTAGGTCGCTTGCGCTTCGGGCCACATGCCGCCGAGGATGGAAAGCAACCCGGCCTGAGCGGTGGCGACGCCCGCCACCGCCTCGGCGTAACCACAGAAGCGGTAGTCTTTGGGGTCGGTGGCCAGGCCGGCGCGCACGCAGTTCAGATCGATATAGGTCGCCATCGTTTCGAGCGCCTTGCCCTGGGGCTCGACGAGGACGGATTTGAAGCGCTCGGACCAAAGCGTGCCGTAGCGCTGGTGGCTGCGGTTAAACCAGACGGAGAAACGTTGTTTCACGAGTTTCATGAACTGGGAAACATCCCCCATGAGGGCGGCTTGGCGGCAGCGCCACGCGCTGGCCTCGGGGCCATTGGTGGCGAGCTGGGCTTGGATGACCTCGAGCCGGGCGCACTGGTATTTGGTCGGACGTGGGTAGAGCGTTTGGTAGCGCCGGAGCAATTCCGCGTCGGGTGGGAGCTGCTTTTGCGGTACGCGCACCAGTACATGGAAATGGTTACTGAGGATGGCGTAGGTGAGGAGCTGGACCCCGCAGAAGTCGGCGATCTGCCAGAGCTGTTTACGCAGAACCTCCTTCGCTGGATCGTCCATGATTCTTTCGCCGTTTACCGTGCGGGTCATGCAATGGTAAACTGCTTCTCCTATCTCTGGCTTCACTTTAATCCGCGCCATTCTCATCGGTTATTGGGAGTTAAAAGCTATAGATTATTAACCTGTCCCTTTAATAAAATTTTTTTCGTTACCAACAGAGTGATTCACGTGAGCGAGCGATGATCACTCAACCGGCGCCAGGTTTCGGCGTTGGGTGCCGCGGACGCAGCCCGGCCTGTTGAACTTCGGTTTGGGCCGCCTCGACCACCCAACACCATTCCGTCAGACGCGGGTTGAGCCGGCTGGCAGCTTCGGTGATGCCGTAGCGATAGTCCGCCACCAATGACGCCAAGGCCCGTTCGTAATTGAATAACTGCCCGCGCAGCGCCGCCTCCATGAAAAAGGCGGCAAACTTTGGAGCGGTGAGCTGACAGCGCGCGGCCGATCGCGCCGCCTCCCCCAGCAATTTGTAAGTGGCCAGCTTCGCAGAAGCGAATTCCGTCGCGGTCATCTCCACGGGGTTGAGCGCGTGCAGCGCTGCGCCGTGCAAGAACCAGTGCACGACCGTTTGCGCATCGAGATAGTAATTGCCCTGCGCGATGCTGGTGAAGACGGTGCCGATCGGCCTTCCGTCGTACTCCATCCTCGCTTGCCGGTGGTCGGCGGTGACAAATATGGTCAGTGGGGCAGTGGTGAGTGGCGTGCTCACGGTGATCGGCCGTAAATCGTCGCGCTCCGGGCGAGGTCGGCGGGCGGGTGGTCGATGGCTCACGATGGCGGCCCGTCCTCCTTGTCTTCCTGTCCTTGGGCGCCCTCGTTGGCCGGTTTGGACTTGTCGCCTTCCGAGTTACCGCCGCCCCTGGTCGTGTCTTTGCCGGATTCTTTTGCGGCGTCCTGTTGGACTTTCGCCAGAGCGCCGAGCATCTTCATCTGCTGGGCCTGCTGTTTGGTCAGGGTGTCGAGGCCCTTGAAAAGGAGTTCAATCGCTTGCCGGTCCTCCCTTTGCCGGGTGTGCTGCTCGGCCAGGTAGGCCTCCACTTCGCGGTCTTTGATCGGGGCCAAGTCCTGCCGGCTGTCGGTAATGCGCGGGCCGACGAGAATCTGCCGATCGGCCGGCGCCTGCATCTGCCAGCGTGGCGCCGTCTCGCGGCGATAAGCGACATGGGTTTCATGCAGGAGATTCGGGTCGGCTGCATCTTGAATTCGGCCGAAGGTATAGACGCGCACTCCGGGCGCGGCCAGAACGGCCGACGTATCGAGCGGTGGCACGCCCGCGGGCGGAGTCGCCTCCACCGGTCGCCCGGCGAGGCCGTATTTTGCGGCCTGATCGGGGGTGACCATGATCAACCCAGGCTTCACATACGGCCCCCCGGAGCGGGCCGACGGGTTCGAGGTTGCGCAGCCGGCCAACAGGCCGGCTGCAGCCAAAAAGTACAGGGCTTTGTTCATCGAGGGATGGCAGGGTTCAGGTTCATCGGACGGAAGCGATGTCGGAGGAAATGTCCGCCAGATCGGGGTCGATGATCTGTTGCGGATAGAAATAGAACTGTTTGCCGGCGGGCACGCGGATGAATACACCGTTGCGCTCGATCTCGGCGCGAATCTTGTCCTTGACCAGAGCCATGTCGGCGCCAACCCCCTGGAGAAGGGCGTTGCGCGGGGTGGTATCCACCATTTGTCCCCCGTAGGCGTTTGCATGGGTGGTTTGCAGACCCGCGGCGACGGCTTCGAGCGTCGTGGCGGCAAATCGCTGCAACTCCTCGTTGCCGGCTGTGTGGATCACATCGCCCTGCAGGCCGTAGGAGCCGTCGGTGATGCCCCAAGTCAGCCCGTTGTCGTCCGGCTGCGCGCGATCGAGCGCCAGCCCGCGCACGTTGAGCTGGCGGCCGTTGGGTTTGTTGCCCTCGCGCGGAAAGATCAGCACCCACTCCCGGCTGGAATACAGGCGATCGCGCATCCGATCCGGGCGGGCAGTGCCGTGCAGTTCAGTGCCGGTCGGAATGATCAATTGGCCGTTGTTATAGACTGGGGCGATCACCAGCCCGATCAGGGGCGTTGCCTCCATCGTCGAGTCGATCGTGAACACCAGCTCGCATTTGATGGTATAGCCGTAGGGTAGGAAACGGGCCGGTTTGGCGGGGTGGGGCAGGGTGGCCGGGCCGGCGTTGGTCGTCGGCCCAACAGATGGTGCCGCAGTCGCTGGCATGGGTGCGTTCACCGCGGACGTAGGCTCGCCCACCAGCCCGGCAAGTTCCTGAGCGGATGGCACGGCTTTGCGGCCGGCATGGGCGGGCGCGGCCGGGCGCCCCTGCAGACGCAGCATAAAGTTCGGCGGGGGCGCCGCTGGCTCGCTGGCGGCCGGTGGGAGCGCTTTCTGCTGGGTTTCCGTGCCCGCTTCGGGTGGTTTCGCTGCGGTGGTGCGGCGGGTCCGCGTGTTTCCGTTCCGATCCTGTTCCTGGCGGGACTGGCCGGTATTCTGCCGGTAACTACCGATGTAGGCCGCCTGCTGCATTTGCTGCCGGCTGCGCTCGGCGGCCGCAATTTCCGGCTCGCCCGTGCCACCGGACGCGAGGGCGGCTTCCGTTGGCGAGGGCTTGGTTGGCTCGGCCGCCGCGGCCGCTTCGCGAGCCCGATGGCGTTGGTTCACGCGGTAAAAGGCAAACGCCAGCAGACAGACAAACAGCCCGATCATGAAAATGCCGGTCTTGGTCTTGAGAAAATTCTTCACGGTTTGCCCTCCTTCAATCGCGCCGCACCGGGGGACACCGCACCGGCTTTGGCGTCCGCCTGCGCCTTTTCCTGCGCGTAGCGGCGGGCGATCGCCGCCCCCGGATTGAGCCGCGGGCTCAACAGGTCCACCGTGATCTTCCACGCATTGCCCGCGCGCATCGGGTTCGAGCGTTCCAGCCGCACGATGAAATACGCCTCCTTCTCCTCTCGCGGGGCGAGGATCGCCGGCGCATCCGAAAGGATCTGGCTGAGATTTGCGGCCCCGCCGCGGGCGGCAAAGCTCGCCACGTCGAAGGCGATCGCCTGATCCGTCAGGTTGCGCAAAAGCAGGATGAATCCGACGCAGTTCAATTTGTTGTCGCGCACCGCCCGGAGCAGCACGCACTGGAACAGCCCGTTGTCGGTCACTCCTCCCGGGATAACGCCGGCGACTCCGACCAGATCCGGCGCCGAACGCAGGTCGGCCGGAGGTCGGGTATCGAGTTCGGCGTGGGAGAGCGCCACTTCCACATCCATGGCTTGCGCCAGTCCAGCCAGCTCGGGGCCGGGCGGTGTCGCGTGGATCAGTTTAAGCCGATCCATAAATCCAAGCAGCCGGGCGGGCGTGATGGGCATATACGGCGAGGCTGGCAATGCCGTGAGCCGCTTGACCGCGGACAAATTGACGGCCGTGGCCTCGCTGCCGCCAGATTGGCCGGCTCCCGAGTCCTTGATCCCACCCTTGGATCCTGCCTCCCCCGCGACCAGGTTAAGCAAGGCCACGGCCTGAAATTGTTTTTCGACGGGATAAAAATAGAGGACGTAGGTGTTCCCCTGGTAGGGCACATTCAGATTGCGCGTGCCGGCGCCCGCCAGGGGGGCGACCGTAAAATACGAGTCCCCCTGCGTCCATTGGATGTGATATTCGCTGGTCAACCGGCCGTTGCCGCCTGTGATCTCCTTCGCGGGATCTTCGGTGAAACCCTGCCCGTCGGCCACGCCGATCTCGGCCGGGAACCGGATGGTGGTCGTCACGCGCGGATGCGTGGGCACGAACAGCGGTTTGGTGGCATCGAGGGCGACCACCTGGATGACGCCGCTCCCCGCCGGGGCCGCCAACGTCGGCGTTTCCTGCGCCACGCTGCGGCCGGCCCCAACGGGGAGGACCAGCATCACTATGATCCACCAACTCCCAAAG
>Ga0182021_10000889_pt1 | contig 33816 bp, 28 predicted proteins | sample 612E3MmetaG_FD_120493 | JGI IMG/M metagenome (GOLD analysis project Ga0182021, IMG submission 120493) | Permafrost microbial communities from Stordalen Mire, Sweden - 612E3M metaG (Illumina Assembly) | ecosystem: Environmental > Terrestrial > Soil > Wetlands > Permafrost | place: Sweden... | reverse complement strand
TTGTAATAATGAGAGTCCCAAACCCTTCGTTTGGACAAAGCTGGCTGAGGATATTATTAAAAAGGTCGCCCGTTGTAAAGCTGTCTTTGAAACACTACACTAGATATTTCGCTTTCGTTGAGGCGATATGGGCTGCAACTCTTTCTCAGTCTCTCCCTGATAGGGAGAGATGTTTCTAGTTACTGCCTGCGTTCTTCCTCCGTTTTGTTTACCATTATGTTCTATGTTATAATTTATTCGAACTTGAAAGACGATATTGTATAACACAGGAGTTTGATTTGGACAAAGCCAAAAAACAGGAAGTCATCACCACTTTTGAGCAGAAAAAGGGAGACACCGGCTCACCCGAGGTTCAGGTAGCTCTACTCACACAACGGATCACCGACTTAACGGGACACGCTTCAACTCATAAACACGATTTTGACACCAAACGCGGTTTGCTCCGTTTAGTAGTGCAGAGACGAAGATTATTATTGTATCTGAGCAAAAAAGATGCCGACCGCTACAATAAATTAATCAAGACGCTCGGATTGCGCAAATAATAGCGCTCTCGTTGTAGGAGGAAGCTGTGACAAAACCCCAATCTTTTCAATGTGAGGTCGGTGGCAGGACTCTCATTATTCAAACCGGCAAATTAGCCACCCAGGCCACCAACTCCGTCACCGTAACATACGGCGAAACGGTTGTACTGGTGACCCTCTGTGTTGCCCCCACTGCCAAAGAAGGCACAGATTTCTTGCCTTTAACCATTGATTATGAAGAACGTTTATACGCCGCCGGTAAAATTCCTGGTGGTTTTATTCGCCGTGAAGGCCGACCAAGTCAGGAAGCCACACTGGCCAGCCGCTTGACCGACCGCCCTATCAGACCGCTTTTACCCAAAGCATGGCGGCGCGAAATCCAAATCATTATTACCGTTCTTTCCGCCGACCAGGAAAACGACCCCGACCTGCTGGCAATCATCGGGGCATCGACCGTGCTGGCGATGTCAGAAGTCCCTTATGACGGCCCGGTAGGCGCCGCACGCATCGGCTTAATTAACGATGAAATGATTTTAAACCCGACACTGGCGCAATTGGAAGGTAGCGACCTTGACCTGACCGTCGTCAGTACTAAAGAAAATATCGCGATGGTTGAAGCCGGCGCCAAAGAAGTCACGGAAGAAACCGCTCTGGCAGCGATTAAATTTGCCCACGAAACCAATCAAGCGATTATCAAATTACAGGATCAAGTACGTCAGGCTTGCGGTAAACCCAAGGAACCGACGCCCATCCATGAGGTCGACCCGGAAATAGTTGCTACCGTGCATCATCACACGGAACACAAATTGAGACTTGCCCTTTTCCATGCGGACAAACCCACTCGCCAGACCGCGATGGATGCTTTACAGAAAGAAATCCTCGATGCCATCGGCGATAAATATCCTAAAGTTGAGGTTCTGGAAGCTTTTGATAAAGAAGTCAGAAAATTAATCCGAAACAGTATTCTGGAAAAGGGACAGCGTGTCAGCGGTCGCGCTGTTAACGAACTTCGGACAATCACCTGCGACGCCGGAATTCTACCCCGTACCCACGGCACCGGTCTGTTTAACCGCGGTCTGACACAGGTATTGTGTATCGCTACCCTCGGTTCACTAAGACAGGAGCAGCAGCTCGATGGACTGGGAATCGAAGAGTCCAAGCGATTTTTACATCATTATAATATGCCGCCTTTTGCGACCGGCGAAGTCAAACGTGTCGGCAACCCGGGACGCCGCGAAATCGGTCATGGGGCATTAGCGGAACGCGCCCTCATCCCGATGATACCGAAATCCGAAGACTTCCCGTATACTATCCGCCTCGTTTCCGAAGTACTCAGCTCCAACGGCAGTACTTCGATGGCGAGCACCTGCGCCGCCACTCTAGCCCTGATGGATGCCGGTATCCCCATTAAAAGGCCCGTCGCCGGTATCTCTGTCGGACTGGTAAGCGGTGAAGATAATAAATTTGTTCTCCTCACCGATATTGAAGGAATTGAAGACAACTACGGCGACATGGACTTCAAAGTCGCCGGTACCACGGAAGGCATCACCGCCATCCAGCTTGATACGAAATTAAAAGGCCTACCGTTCTCCATTTTCCCGGAAACTCTAGAAAATGCCCGAATCACCAGACTAAAAATCCTGGATGTGATGAAGCAGACTATTCCTGCGCCGCGTGCTGAGGTTAGCCGTTACGCACCGCGTATGTACAAGATGAAGATCGACGTTGAGAAAATCGGTGCAGTTATCGGTACCGGCGGGAAGACAATCCGCGCGATTACCGAACAGACCAAAGCCACGATTGACATAGAGGACGACGGCACGGTGATTATCGGCTCGGCGGATGAAGCATCGGCCAAACGGGCGATTGAAATTGTCGAAGGTCTGACCAAGGAAATCGAGGTTGGGACCGTCTACACCGGTAAAGTCACTCGTTTATTACCCTTCGGCGCCTTTGTGGAGATTCTGCCGGGTAAAGAAGGCATGATACATATCAGCGAGTTGGCGGACCATCGGGTAGCCACGATTGAGGATGAAGTTAAGGTCGGTGATGAAATCACCGCTAAAGTTATACGCAATGAAGACGGTAAGATTGCCCTTTCACGGAAGGCGGTCTTTGAAACTACACCCAGACCAACCGAAGAAAGAAGAGACGCCCCGAGGCGCTTTGACCGTCCTCCGCGTAGAGATTATCCACCGCGCCCCCCGGCTCCCAGAAACCCGAATCAATAGGAGTAAGGCGGACTACTATGAAACCAATTACCGTTGTTGTTCATGGCGCCATGGGTAAAATGGGCAAAACGGTAATTAACGCGATTTGCCAGGAACCGGAAACCCGCCTCGTTGGCGCAGTTGATATTAAAATTACCGGCGACCGCCTTCAATTACCGGACGGTTCCGGCGATGTTCCCCTATCCACCGACCTAGAAAGTATTCTCGCCAGTCAAAAACCGGACGTAATGGTAGATTTTTCCGTAGCTAAAGCTGTCATGCTTGCTATCCGTGTGGCTGCCAAAAGAAAGATTAACATCGTGATTGGCACTACCGGCTTTTCCGCGGCTGATGTTGAAGAGATTAAAAAACTCGTAGAAACCAATGAAATCGGCACCATTATGGCTTCTAATTTCGCGATTGGCGCCGTTGTGATGATGCACCTCGCCAAAGTTGCCGCCAGATATTTTGATTATGCCGAAATAATCGAGTTCCACCATAATATGAAGATGGATGCGCCGTCAGGTACAGCCCTATCGACGGCAAGGTCAATGGCGCAGGCCAAAGGCAAACCCTTTAGTCGCCCGCCGGTGGAAAAAGGTGAGCCGTTGAAAAGTCGCGGTGAACAGATGGAAGGAATTTCCATCCACAGCGTCCGCTTACCCGGTTTGCTGGCGCACCAGGAAGTGATTCTGGGAGCGGCCGGACAAACCCTAACGATTCGTCATGACACCATCGACAGAGATTGTTTTATGCCGGGAGTTATCCTGGCGGTGAAAGCTGTTGTCAAGCGCCGGGGGTTAACAGTCGGACTTGCCCCAATCCTCGGTCTGGAAGATTAAGCAGATGAAACAGTTCAATGTGGCAATCGTCGGCGCCACCGGCCTGGTCGGACAGGAATTGATCAAGATTCTTGAAGAACGCAATTTCCCCGTGGATTCTATTCACCTCTATGCGGCTGACCATTCCGCGGGCAAGAAACTCTTTGTGAAACACCAGGAAACAGCAGTACGGGAAATTGCCCCGGACTCTTTCCGCAGAATTGACATCGCCTTTTTCTCATCGGGACCGGAAGTAAGCCGCTATTATGCGCCGTTGGCGGTACAAAACGGAGCCTTGGTGATTGATAACAGCAGTACCTTCAGAACAGACAAAGATATCCCTATGGTTGTGCCTGAAGTCAACGTTGAAGACTTAAAATTACACCGCGGCATTATCAGTACCCCCAACTGCTCCACGATTCAATTAGCCGTAATTCTATATCCGTTACACAGGCTTAATCCCATCAAACGGATTATTGTGGACACTTATCAGTCGGTATCCGGCAAAGATTCGCTGGCGATTGAAGAATTGACGACTCAAATAAAACAGGTACTCGATGGGCAAACGGCAGTAACTAAGGTTTTTCCGCACCAGATTGCGTTCAATCTGCTGCCGGAAGTCGATGTTTTTCTAGACAGCGGCGAGACCAGGGAAGAACGGAAAATTTTAGAAGAAACCAGAAAAATAATGCGCGCTCCCGAGATGGCGATATCCGCCACCTGTGTCTGGACACCGGTATTTGTCGGGCACAGTCAGGCGGTACATGCAGAATTCACGAAGACTATTTCTCCTGAGGAAGCGCGACAGATTCTATCGACATCACCCGGTGTCAGGGTGCTGGATGATACAACCGTGAGCCTTTACCCCCAACCATGGACAGTTGATGGCACTAATGACTGCTATGTTGGGCGTGTCCGTCAGGATACATCGCATAAAAATGGCTTGGCAATGTGGACGGTAGCTGATAATATTAGAAAAGGCGCGGCGCTAAATGCGGTCCAAATCGCCGAAGAAATGATTAAAAGGGAATGGCTTTCCCCCAAAGGTTAGGACATGAAAGAACTAGGTAGACTGATTACCGCAATGGTTACTCCTTTTAACAAGGAAGAAGAAGTGGATTACGACCAGGCCAAGAAGTTGGCGTTAGCTCTTCTGAAATCAGGCAGTGAGGGTGTCGTTCTGGCAGGTACCACAGGAGAATCGCCGACGCTGCTCCATGAAGAAGAATTGATTCTCTTTACCGAAGTCAAAAAAGCTGTCGGCAATAAAGGTTCAATTATTGCGAACACCGGGAGCAATAGCACCGCCGAGGCGGTACTGTCTACTAAAGGCGCTGAGAAAATCGGGGTGGATGCCTGCCTGCTAGTAGTCCCTTATTACAATAAACCGTCTCAGGAAGGTCTGTACCAGCATTTTAAAACAATCGCGGAGAGCACCAGTCTACCCTGCATTATCTATAATATTCCGATACGCACTATCACCAATCTCACTGCGGATACAACCATTAAACTGAGCAAAATCCCGAATATTATCGGTATTAAAGAAGCCAGCGGTAATATGGAGCAAATCACCAAGATTATCAATGAAGCCAAAGAGGGTTTTCTGGTCTGGAGCGGTGACGATTCAGCAACCTTGCCGATGATGGCATTGGGCGCTTACGGGGTAATCAGCGTCACTTCTCATTTAGCAGGTAAGCAAATAAACGAGATGATTTATAGCTTTGTGAAAGGCGATACCAGGAAAGCTACTCAAATTCATGCGCAGTTACTACCGCTGTTCACTGCTTTGTTCCTGGTTTCAAACCCCCAGCCGGTGAAATACGCGCTGAATAAGATAGGCTTTAACGTCGGCAAACCGCGTCTGCCGCTAATGGAACCAGACGCCAAAACCGCGGCACTTATCGATGATGCACTAAAGAAATCTAAAATCGATTTGCCGGTGGAGTAGGTCAGGTTTTTTCTTCCCTTCTGGGAGAAAAAAGGTTAATTATTCGGTTAAGGCTTGTCCCCCGGTAAAATGTCGTCCAGTCTTTTTACTGTCCCGTTGCTTTTAGCATATTGATGAACCGCGCCGCCCAGCGCTTCGATTTTACCGTCAGGAAAAACCTTCATCGCAGTGCCGGAAACAATGCCGTAGCCGATGGTGTTGTCTTTTTCCATTTGCAGCAGAGCTTGTAATTCTTCCCAACCGTCTGCTTCACCGTGAGTATCGCAAATCACCGGCGCTATCCCTAGGCAAGGAAAAACCTCCCCAGTGGCATCATCCTCAGGGTCACGCCAGCGAATCCACTCTTTAGCCAGCATGATGCTCCCGGCTGATACTCCGAAAAACGGCTTGCCCTGCCGGTAAAGACCTACCAGAAAATCCACCATTTTTTTTTGCTGCACCACCTTCATACCATGCTCAACGTCCCCACCGCTGATGTAAACAATATCCGATGATTCCAGGATGTCCTGGGCCTTTTGAACATCGGCTTTTTCCGGTGCAAGTACAGCTTGCCTTATCTTACCGGCTCCTACCCCCTTCAGCATCGCTGACATCATCAAAAAGAAGGCTTTGTTTTCTTCACTGGCAGCACCGACATAAGCGACTATCGGCTTGGTTTTATCGCTAACTTTAAAAACTTCCTGAAATAAGGGATTAAAAATCTGACGATTCCGGGGTCTCCCGCCCGCTAAAAGTAACACAGGTTTTAAAGTGCTCATTATTTCCAACCTTTAAAGTATATTCTTCCCGGATAATTTATTCATTATCTCTTTGTTAAGACAACAACAATCACCATTTCAACCTCACCCTCTGGCTCCCTCTCCATAAATGACGAGGGCGGAGGTTACATAGAGGGGCTGCGCCTCTCTAACTCAAGCCCTGCTTAATTCCTGTTATTTCTGCAAATAGTTCTCTATTTTTATGGGAAAAAGTGCTTTAGATATTCTATATTTGCCCGAGGCTTCCGGAGCAATTTTAGCTTCATGCATCACTGCTATTTTTGCTTCTTTACCATAAAGTTCTTTCAGAATGGAGTCAACTACGGCAGTGAGCTGCGGCTTGTCCGGTTGACGGCTGACAAGATGTAAATCATAACTATCCGTATTAATTTGTTCGAGTTTATATTCATCGATGTCTTCGATGACACTCAAGTTATTATCCAATTCGCGGGAAGTGACTAACCTTCCGGTACAGGTTAGAGTAACGTTTGCAAATCGTCCTTCAGTGGCAGAAAGAATCAACCCGGAATGTCTGCCGCAAGCGCATTTGCCCTGTTCGTCAAGACGCACCAAATCACCCACATCAAAACGGATAAGGTGATACCACTCATTATGAAAGGGCGTAACCAGTATTCTGCCTAATGAGGAACCGCCATGCTCTTTTTTCAGGGGTTGGAAATCGACGCGGCAAAACTCAGTATTCTGATGAAATTTGCCCGCTTCACACTGCATAAAAACATAACCCGTCTCGGTTGTGCCATAGGAACTGGCGGTTGGGGAAGTAAATACGCGGCGGATTTGCCGGTAGTGTAAATTAGTCGGGTTTTCATAGGTGATAACAATTAACCCGGGTTGGAATATTGTCTGTTTTACTCCGACGGCATAACGGCATAACTTCGCCAGTAATGAGGGATTAGCTTCCAGAATCACTGGTTTGAATATCGCCATTTCTCTGATTATTCTGTCCATATGCTGGTTGTTCCAGGCGGAATAACTCGTTCTTTCACTCAGGTAAAGAAATCGCGCTAAGCGCCGCTGTTCCAAAGGAAGGTCAACCGTATCCGATACAATGCCGACGTTAAGCGGATTTACTAAAATGGCTTCAGGATGTTCGCCGGTAGCAAGCCGGGATGCATAAGAATTAAGTTTCCACGAAGCTTTTTCCGAGGCATCCCACCATTTTTGATTCCAGATATTGGTGACCTTGTCATCCGTTGTCCCGCTGGTATTAACAAATGAGATTTCCCCGCTGTCTAAACCTTTCTGAATATTCATGTCAGACGGCACAAAACCATCGGGTAAATGCTCACGAATGTCTTTTTTAGTCAATGGTGGCATTGCTCGATAGCGGGTATCCACCGGGTACCCAGCACCGGGGTCAAGACGACGCCATGATTGATACGCTGGGATTTTATTGAGTGCCGTTTCCAGAGCATCCAGCGATAGTTGATAATAATGCGGGGAGAATTCCCAGTTTTGAATCATATAATATTCCCGATTCTGGTTGTTTTTGAGCTTTGATTTAGACAACAAAAGATATATAGTTTGCTAGTTCCAGTTAAGAAAGCTTACCATGCAGATACAATCCGCTGCAACCCGAAAGAATCGATGGTCACGAGAGTTGTCATTTTGGCAGCTGAGTCTTATGATATATTAGTGGGTAATTGGTGCAGACAAGTTATCTTTTGTTAATGTCTAAAATTTACACGAAATCCCAGACGAAGGATGATAGATGGATACTATAGACCTTTTTTTTGACCCTAAAAATGTCGTTTTATTCGGAGCTTCTGATAAGCCCGGCTCCGTTGGTGAAACCACTCTGAAAAATCTGCTTTTATCTAAAGATAAACGTATTGTATACATCGTACATCCTAAACACGAACAAATGATGGACATCAAATGCTACCAGACACTCTCTGCCTTGCCGGAAGTCCCGGAGCTGGCGGTCATTGCCACTGCCGCTGAATCTGTTCCCGAAATCGTCGAAGAATGTGGCCGACTGGGGACAAAGGCAGTAATCGTCATTTCGTCCGGATTCAAAGAAGCTGGAGAAAAAGGAAAAGAGCGTGAAGCTAAAATCGTTGAGTATGCAAAGAAATACGGCATGCGGATTATCGGACCGAATTGTCTGGGGGCAATCCGTCCCAGTTCTGGGCTTAATGCCACCTTTGCGCGTAAAGGAACCAAACCGGGTAAAATTGCCTTCCTTTCTCAGAGCGGCGCTCTAGGTACTTCGGTCCTTGATTGGGCCGTCAGCAGAGATATTGGTTTCAGTGCCTTTGTCTCATTGGGTTCGATGATTGATATTGACTTTGGTGATTTAATTGACTTTTTTGGAGCGGACCCGCAGACAAAGAGCATTATTATTTATCTTGAGTCACTCGGCAATAGCCTGGAGAATGCCAGGAAATTTATGAGTGCTGTTAGAGGTTTTGCCCGCAATAAGCCGATTATTATCATCAAAGCAGGTAAATACCAGGAGAGCCGACAGGCTGCCAAATCGCACACCGGCGCAATGGTCGGAGAAGACTCCTATTACGACGCTGTTTTTGATCGAGCCGGGGTCGTCAGGGTGGAAGAAATCGGGGATTTGTTTGATTGCGCTTCGATTCTCGATACGGCTGTTTTACCCAAAGGCCAGAACCTGGCGATTATCACCAACGCCGGCGGTCCCGCTGTACTTACCACCGATGCCCTCATCGGCCGAGGCGGCAAACTTGCCCCGCTCAGTGAAACAACGATGGAAAGTCTCAATAAGGTTTTGCCCGCTTTCTGGAGTAAATCTAATCCTATTGATATTCTGGGAGACGCCAGTGTCGAGCGTTATATCAATGCAGTTGATATAACGCTTAAAGACCCGGCAGTACACGGTGTGGTTGTTATCTATACACCTCAAGGGGTAGCAACTTCGGTAGATCTGGCAAAAGCGATTTCTAAAATCGCTAAAAAGAGTAACAAACCTATTTTGACCGCGCTGATGGGCAGTAAAGAAGTGGAAAAAGCACGACAGATATTCTACGACAATAAAGTACCCACTTATGAATTTCCGGAAGAAGCAATTAAAACCTACATGTACATGTACCATTACGCCAAGAATCTTGAAAATCTTTATGAAACGCCGGAGGATGTACCGCTCGATGTGGGCACCCCGAAGAATCATCTCAAACTTCTCATCCGTAATGCCGCGCGCGCCGGGAAGTTGGTTTTAAGTGAAGATGATTCCAAGAAATTTCTAAATACCTATCGCATAGACGTCACGCTACCGCATTTTGCCGCTGACGCTAATGCAGCATCGAGTACAGCGTCCGGACTGGGTTATCCGGTAGTAATGAAGATACAATCGCCTGATATATCTCATAAATCCGATGTCGGCGGGGTACTGCTCGGGCTGAAATCAGCGGATGAAGTGCGAAAAGCCTTCTTGGAAATGATGGACAATATTAAAACAAATTGTCCTGAAGCGCGTATCGAAGGCGTTACCATACAGAAAATGGTTACGGTCTATGATTACGAATTGATTATCGGTAGTAAAAAAGACCCGACACTGGGACCGGTGATTATTTTTGGGCAGGGGGGCACGGAGACAGAGTTCTATAAGGATGTTGCCATCGGATTACCGCCGCTAAACCAGAGACTGGCTCGTATACTCATCGAGCATACTAATGTCTATAACATGCTCTCCAAGGGATTCAGAAAGAAGCCTGCCGTTAATCTCAGGTTACTCGATGAGACGCTTATCAGACTCTCAAACATGATTGTAGATTTCCCGGAGATAAAGGAACTGGATATCAATCCTCTGGTAGTGAGCGATAATAAGGTAATTGCGCTGGATGCCCGTATTATCATCGATGAGGACTCCCTCAAGCAGGAACAGAGTGAATTTTCTCACCTGATTATTTCTCCTTATCCGACAAGATATATACAGCCGTGGTTATGTCGTGATGGACGTTCTGTTTTACTCCGGCCAATCAGACCGGAAGACGAACCGCTGGAGCATGAGCTGATTGCAGGATTATCTCCGGAGTCATCGAGGTTCCGCTTTTTCTACATTATTAAAGACATCTCCCATGAAACCCTGAGCCGGTTCTGTAATATTGACTATAACCGTGAAATTGCCATCATCGCCGAATCCAATTCAAGTGGGAAAAGAAGAAATGTCGGCGTGGGACGTTTGGTCATCCAACCGGGTACCAAAATCGGAGAATTCGCGACACTTGTCGCTGACGATTTTCAGGGTATCGGACTAGGGCACAAACTCACTGATATACTCATCGGTATTGCACAGGAAAAAGGCCTTACCGGCTTGTATGGCGTTATTCTCAAAGACAATGCGAAGATGGTTGGGCTGGCTAGAAGCCTCGGGTTTACGATCGAATCAGTTGATGCCGACGAATACAAAGCCTCGATTGAGTTTTAGGCTCCGCTCGTTTGCCTGATTGACCGGAATGGGGGTATTTTAGTCTCCTCTCCCTCATGCGTGATTTAATAAGTTTTACTTATTTAGCCTTAGAGAGGTGGAAAATGACCGGTGACAAAAGACCTATCATCGCAATTACCATCGGAGACCCGGCGGGCATTGGGCCAGAGATCGTGGCGAAGGTCCTTGCCAACAAAGCGATTTATGATATGTGCCGGCCGCTGGTCATTGGCGAGAATGCCACATTACGGGCCGCAATCGGACTAATCCAGAAACCCCTGACTATCCACCCCATTGAGAAAGCTGCCGATACACTGGGTAAATTCGGCATTATTGATATCCTGGAAATGCATAATCTGGACTGGGCTAAAGTCAAAGTAGGCCGGCTTTCCACCGAGTGCGGACGGGCTGCCTGGGAGTTTATGGAAAAAGCAGTGCAACTGGCACTTAACCACGAAGTTTCCGCCATGGCAAATGCCCCGATTAATAAAGAAGCGACCATGCTGGCGGGCTACACAGGGCTGGGACATCTGGAATATATGGCACAGACTACCGGCACCAAAATATACGCCACGATGCTGGCTACCGGTAATCTGCGCTGTGTTCATCTGACCACTCATTATTCGCTGAGAGCAGCCTGCGACCAGGTGAAAAAGGATTATATTCTTTAACGGCTTAAGCTGACCGACGCGTCCTTCCGTCAATGGGGTTTCGTGAAGCCGATTATCGGTGTGGCTGGCTTGAACCCCCACGCGGGGGAAGGCGGGCTATTCGGCAGGGAAGAAATCGATGAAATTGCCCCCGCCGTCAAGGAAGCTATAAAACTGGGAATCGATGCCCGTGGGCCATTTCCTGCCGATTCTATTTTTAACCGCGCCATTAATGGCGAATTCGACGTCGTCCTGGTAATGTACCACGACCAGGGACATATCCCGGTTAAAGTCAACAGTTTTGAGAAGAGTGTCAGCGTGGCGCTCGGTTTGCCTTTTCTGCGCACTTCCGTCGACCACGGTACTGCTTTCGATATCGCCGGCAAGGGTATCGCCAATGCGGAAAGCATGCAGGAGGCAATTAAAACAGCGGTCTGGTTAAGCCATGGAAAAGGACTGGCTAGTAAAAGGATAAACCGCTAATTTGTCCACCCCTGTCATTCCTGTGAAAGCAGGAATCCAGACTCCAAAATATCCTTCAGTGGTTCCTCTTCCGATTTACATGTGGAACTTCGTTTAAAAAAGTAGGATTTACCCCGGTTTCTGGCTTATAGAAATCATCACCTTCTCCCCTTTGTAAGGGGAGATTGAGAGGGATTTTTTACTCGCACCTAAATCTCCCTGTATCTCTCTTTACGAAAGAGGGAAAATAAGCATTCCCTGTGTGATATAATACCAATATTGAACTTGTAACTCATAACTCGAAACTCAATACTTAATCAAAGGAGCCATCGTGAAAGAACAGAAAAAACAATGCGCGGAAATGCCGGAAATCGGTAAAATCTCGCCGGAGATATTTACAGAGGTTATTTTCCCCAGACTGGGAGCAAAAAGTAAGAACATTATCGTCGGGCCGCAGCACGGCGTCGATGTTGGCATTGTTGAAATCGGCGACAAAGCGGTTTCTTTTACCACCGACCCGGTTTTCATTGTCCCGCAGTACGGCTGGGAACGCGCGGCTTGGTTTGCGATTCATATTATTGCCTCTGACTCGGTAACCAGCGGCTTGAAACCGAAATACCTTTCCATCGATTTAAACCTCCCGATGGACATGACCAAAGAGCAGCTTACTATGGTCTGGGATACCATTCATAAAGAGTGTGAAAAACTGGGCATTGCCGTCATTACCGGACACACTGCTCGGTACGAGAATTGCGGTTATCCGATGGTCGGCGGCGCGACTATCGTGGGAGTGGGTGAATTAGATGAATATGTCACGCCACGGTTAGCCAAAGCCGGCGATAAGATAATCATCACGAAAGGGCCGGCAATCGAAGCGTCCGGTATCTTTGCCACAATGTTCCCCGCTTTACTGGAGAAACAGTTCGGCAAAGAATTCAGCGAGAAAGCGCAAAGTATCTTCTATAAAATGTCGGTCGTGGAAGATGCCATGACCGCCGTCAAGGTTGGCGTTAGAGAAAACGGCATCACCGCCATGCACGACGCCACGGAATGCGGTATCTGGGGCGGACTTTACGAAGTGGCTCAAGCTGCTGGTCTCGGCGTCAGGATAGAAAAAGATAAAATTGTGGTTGAGGAGTGCGTACCGGAAATCTGTCGGTATTTCGGTATCGACCCGTACGCTTCCATCAGCGAAGGAACATTGGTTGCTTCCTGCCGTCCGCAAAAAGCTGACGTCGTCGTGAAAGCATTAGCCAAAAAGGGTATTAAATCTTCTATTGTCGGCGAATTAATTGACCCGAAGAAAGGCATGATTCTAGTAGAGGGCGGCAAAGAGAAGCCTCTGAAACATCCCATCGTGGACCCATTCTGGCGAGCTTTCTACGGAGCGATAGAGAAAAACAAGTAATGCTGTAACATTCTCATTCCCGTCCTGTTATTCACGTGATTTTACTCCGGCGGGAATCCAGAGAGCATCATAGATGGTTAGCCCTCTTTGAGTCCCGTCGAGGGCGAAATACTTCTGCAGTTAAGGCAAAATGTACGCCCCTTGTGAGAGAGGGCTGAAGAGAGGGGGACATTCAATGTATATCCATCCCGATGAAAATCAGGATCCAACTTCTCTCAACCTACAAACAAAAGAGCCCACTCTGAAATAAAGAGTGGGCTCTTTCTTTTAATCCAGCATTTTATTTAGGTCATAACCCTTCTAGCATTTTCACATCCACATCCAAAACTTTACAGATATCACTTATCAGATTCTCTGAATTAAAATCAGATTTTGATTTTTCACCGATTACTCTGATTGACCTTACAATATTGTCGATGAGCGGCAACCGTTTTGTTTGATAATCGCCATTTTGAAATTTATCGAAGTCGGTTCTTAGCCTGATATCCGCTTCTCTAGCCTTTCTTTTAACAAGCTTGCGCTCTTTAAAAAAGCCATGTTCGAAAAGCCCGCGTCGGGGGTCTATTATTATGGGTATTATTCCGATTGATTTAAATTCAGAGCCATAATCATTCCTCTCTAACGGCAAAATTTTCGAGTCAATTTCATTGCGTATAACTCTAAATTTATCACTTAGTTTCCCATCCTTTTCTGCACTAATGAAAATCCTCATATATCACTTCCAGAACTATGTTCTCACCTGACAAACATATTAGTGAAACACTATAGAGGAATTAATGGATTTTGTCAATTTATTTTTGAATATGTTTCATTATCGCGGTATTTTGTTATAATAGGTTTAATTTACAAGAGATAGTGTTGTACACCCTCATCCTGACCTTCTCCCCTCGAGGGAGAAGGGATTAAGCACAAGGAGGCCGTAAAAATGAAAGTATGCCGTGTAGCCGAAATGCGACGGATGGATAAGCAGGCAACTGACGAGTTTGGCATCCCGCCGGAAATTCTGATGGAGAATGCCGGCGAGGCGGTTTATGCCTTTATTCAAAAAGAAGTTGGCATCGAAGGTAAGAGGTTTGCTGTGCTGTGCGGGCCCGGGAATAACGGTGGTGACGGTTTTGTTATTGCCAGACTACTGCACTCCCGCGGCGGCGAGGTCAAAGTCTTCCTGCTGACCGACAGAGTAAAATATCAGGGCGCTGCCAAAAAGAACTTGGAAATCATCGAGCGATTCCCCATCTCAATTAAAGAAATTACATCTATCCGGCAAATTAAAAAGGATATCGCCGAAACTGACGCTATCGTGGATGCGTTGCTGGGTACAGGACTTGACAGAGATGTTACAGGTTTATTATGTCAAGTAATCGAAGCCGTTAATACCAGTGGTAAAAAGGTTTTTGCGGTCGACATACCTTCCGGTATTAACGGCGATAACGGGCGGGAAATGGGCACCTCAATCAAAGCCGATGCCACCATCGCCTTCGGTCTGCCGAAACTGGGCAATCTCCTCTACCCCGGTTATAGCCGCGGCGGGAAACTATACGTATCGCATATCTCTTTTCCGCGCTCTCTCTACGAATCGGAGTCGATAACAGTTGAGATGGCGAAACCCGTTCGCCTACCGGAGAGACAGCCGGATACCAACAAAATGGATTACGGCCCGGTGCTGGTGATTGCCGGGGCAGCCAATTATTATTGGGCGCCGCATGCTTCCGCATATTCTTTTCTGAAAGCCGGCGGCGGCTATGTCTACCTGGCCTGTCCGAAATCGCTGGCGCCGTCGGTAGCGCGGAAGAGCTGGGAAATCGTCATTCAGCCTCAGCAGGAAACCGCTTCGGGCAGCATTGCCCTATCCAACAAAGATGAACTCATCAAACTAGCCGAAAAAATGAGAATGGTAATTATCGGACCCGGGTTATCCCTGGATAAAGAGACTCAGGAGCTGGTGAAAATATTGGTTGCAGAGATTAATAAACCTTTGTTGATTGACGGCGACGGCCTGACCGCCATTGCCGGTAATACTCAGATAATTACAAACAGAAAAGCCGCCACGATTTTGACGCCGCACATGGGGGAAATATCGCGGCTAACCGGAATGGTGAAATCAGAGATAGAGAAGGATAAAGTTAGTGTTCTACAAACTACCGCGCAGATGCTGAACGCTTATATTGTTTTGAAAGGGCCGCATTCATTGATTGGTTGTCCGGACGATAAAGTCTACATCAATAATTCCGGTGACACCGACGGCAAGGCAGGCATGGCAACGGCAGGCAGCGGTGATGTCTTGAACGGCACGATTGCCTCGATATTCTGCCTCGGACTGGGAATTGAAGAGGCTATCAGAGCGGGGGTTTTTCTGCACGGGCTGGCCGGCGATTTAGCGGCTAAAAAGAAAGGCCCCGATGGTATGACTGCAGAGGATATATTGAATACGCTACCATTTGCCGTGAAGCACTACCGCGAGAATCTGGCGGGAATTTCAGCGAATTATAACAACATAGCCTTCGTGGTCTAAGAATAGATTATTTTCTGATCTGGTGCCAGTTGCCGCCGTTCCAGTGCCAGATGACCTCATTACAACGGGGGCAAGTGACGTTGATATTGTCGTCAGTTGATTTTTCACTGCCCATGACCAGTTTCAGACAGTTGGGACAAAATATTTTTTTTGTGGTTACTTTCATCGATAATTCCTTAAAATTCTCTATTCAAGCAATAAGTTGTTTACTGCATTATCTTACCACGATTAAATTACTTCGACAACTGGCTACAAATTATTTCACGAACATATTTTTCCTTTTTTTCAGATATCATTCGTTGTTCATGTTCTGTTCATTTTACTCTTGTATAATTATCTATGGTTATGACAAGTAGGACGAAAAAGGAGTTCTACATGAAATGGCATATGCACGTGACAGGAGTAGTTGCCCTGTCGATTGTATTTCTATTGGCTGGATGTAGTAAACCTGCGACAACTACTACTATCCCAACAACTGTAGTCACTACAAGTACAACACCGGCAACTACTGCTTCACAGAATAATAGACAATTCGGTCAAACAATAGATTGGGCAGGAGCAGCTGCAAAACTCGGGGTAACCGAGCAGCAACTACGTGACGCGCTAAGTAATTCAGGCGGAGGATTACCGGATATAGCTACTGCGGCAACAAAGCTAGGCGTAACAGAACAGGCCCTTCGTGATGCAATAGGGTTTACAGGGAGTGGTTTCCCAGGGAGTGGGGTTCAGGGCGGAGCGAGGCCGGCAATAGACTATGCAGCTGCGGCCGTAAAACTTGGCGTGACCGAGGAGCAGCTCCGTGCAGCCTTGGGGGACATGAGTCAGGGACGGCCGGACTTCAACGCAGCGGCTAGTAAATTAGGTGTAACAGTAGAAGCGCTGCAGGCGGCGCTCGGTTTTCAACCGGGTATTTTCCCGGGAGGAGTCCTCACAATACCACCTACAGGGAGTCCTTAAAATATGCACTAAACCTCTAGTAATTCCAAATGGATATGATAATATTTTAATTAAAAACCGAAGCAAAAGGATGGTGTAATAAATGAAAATTCCAAAAATATTAAGCTTGGTTCTAGTACTAAGTCTGATTGGTGTTATAATGGCTGGTTGCTCCAAGAAAACGGTAACCACCACAACTACCACTTCGGAAGTGACGGTAGGGAAAGGGAATGTTACCGTTTCCATCACGGCAACAGGTTCGATGGATTATTCAGATTATGAGAATTTATCTTTTGGAGCAGATGGTACCGTCGGAGTTGTGAATGTAAAGGTTGGAGATTTGGTAACCAAGGGACAGGTGCTGGCTACTCTGGATTCGGACGCCTGGAATACATATTTAGATAGTTTGACAAAAGCAGTCGAAACTGCACAGAGCAATTTGACAAACGCCCAGAGTGCTGTTGTCAGCGCCGAGCGACAGGTTGCCGGAAAAGAGTTAGCTGTCCAGCAGGCAGAACTTGATTCCCAAACGGTAGCACTCAGTTTGCAGGCAGAGGAAGATACTTTAAACAATGTGACCGAAGTAAAAGCAGCCCAGGATGATTTAGATGCCGCCCAATCAAGAGTCGATGCCGCCAATGCAAATCTATTAATCGCTGAAGGGCAAGGAAACGCCGCGGCGGCCAACTTTCTAACTACATATTTAAACACACTTAGTCAACAATTAGCCGAGGCGCAGCAGAATCTCAAGGATATAAAAGCGGGTACCAGTACATCTATATCTAGTGACTTAGCATTACAAATCGCCCAAATTAATTTACAAATCGCTAATATCCAGTTACAGATCACACAAAGTCAACAATCAATAGACAATGCAAGGTTTGCCGTCGAAGATGCCAATACGGCGGTAGATAACGCTAAATTGAATGAGGCTGATGCCGAGCAAGCTGTCACCGACGCCCAATCGGCAGTTGACACGGCCAAAGCCGAAAGTCTTCAAATCACAGCACCTTTCGACGGCGCGATCACCACCCTGAACGTTACACAAAGTGGTGATGCAAAAAAAGGAGCTACGGCTATTATTATCGCTGATACCAGTAAATTTAAAGCCAGCCTGATGGTCAACGAAACAGATATTCCGAATATCAGCGTCGGAACAATAGCAACGATTACCGCAATGGCCCTTCCCAACGTGACGCTAAATGCTAGAGTAACCGCCATTTCCCCGGTGGCTACTATTCAATCCGGTGTCGTGAACTACGCCGTAACCGCAACCATCTTAGGCGTAGTGCCTACAACCAGGCCAACATCGACTTCAACCACAAATCCATCAGGACAATCGGGGACAACTACAACTCCATCCATTTCTGGGCAGTCTGGAACAACTACCACCCCAGCTATTACCGGACGACAGAGGATAATAACCACAAGCGGCACAAACGGTCAATCCGGAACACTTGTTATACCACCGACAGATTTACCTTCTGGCAACAGCGGGCAATTTAGTAATTTGACGCCGGACCAGATCGCCCAATTCCAACAAGCACAGGCTGCCAGGCAATCAAACGCTGCTGCATCCACAACTGTACAACTGCGGCAAGGGCTCTCTCTGACAGTAAATCTCATTGAACAACAGAAGTTGAATGTCATCACAGTGCCCAATACGGCATTAAAAACTATTAGTGGTAAAACTTATGTACAGGTCAAGACCAGCAGCGGAACCCCGGAACAGCGTGAGGTTACGACCGGACTGAAAGACTATCAGAATACAGAGATTGTTAGCGGCTTAACTGAAGGTGAAGTGGTCATTATTACGAAAACAAGCACGACCAAAACAACAACCACAACCCAGGCACCCGGTGGATTCGGTATTGGCGGGGGAATAATAAGATGATCGCCCTTGAAGGGATAACAAAAGCCTACAAAATGGGAAAACGGGACCTGGTTGTTCTCAAAGGGATAAATCTGCAGGTAAAACAGGGCGAACTGGTGGCAATAATGGGCGCATCAGGTTCCGGTAAATCCACCCTGCTGAACATTGCCGGCTGTCTAGACAGACCGACAACCGGCAAATATTACTTTGAGGATAGAGAGGTCAGCCGCCTGAAAAGCGGGGATTTGGCCCGTATCAGGGGACAACGGATCGGGTTCATCTTCCAAACGTTTAATCTGCTATCACGTATAACGGCATTAGCTAATGTCGAACTCGGCATGACCTACGCCGGAGGTGTTAACCGTCAACGGGCCAAAGAAGCGCTCGTTAAAGTTGGGTTATCAGAACGTATCCATCATCGGCCGCTGGAACTTTCCGGAGGAGAACAACAAAGAGTCGCTATCGCCCGTGCTATCGTGAAAAATCCGTCTCTCTTTTTAGCAGATGAACCAACAGGCCAGTTGGATAGTAGTTCCGGTGAAGAGGTAATATCAATCCTGCTTTCTTTGCACGCGGAGCAGGGAACTACTCTAATTATTGTTACGCATGATGCCAGTGTTGCTCATCGCTGCCAGCGTATAATTCACCTCAAGGACGGCCAGATTGTGGCGGAGGAAAATGTATGAAAAAGCTAATGGGTCTATTAGGTAGTGTCTGGGGCGGCGTGATTACGCATAAACTGCGGAGTTTCCTGACGATGCTGGGGATTGTTGTAGGGGTTGCCGCGGTCATCATCCTGATGGCAGTTGGTAAAGGCAGCACCCAATCAATTGTTTCCAGGTTTTCCAGCCTGGGAGCAAATACACTTACTGTAAGTCCGGGTTCCACACAACAACAAGGAGGTATCAGGACGGCATTTGGCAGCGCCAGTACGCTTACACTGGAAGATGCGGAAGCGATTGCCGCAAGTGTAAGTAACATTACCGCGGTCGCTCCTTCTTCCAGTACCCAAGTACAGGCAATTGTTGGTATTAATAACGTGCGCGCTACGGTCACGGGAGTTACTCCGGAATACGAACAGGTAAACAGTCTCCAGATGGCTGAGGGTGACTTTATTTCTGCTGATGACAATGATAGCAAAGCACGTGTGGTAGTGATTGGTACGAATGTAGAGACGACTCTTTTTCCTGACTCTGACCCAGTTGGTCAGACAATCAGGGCAGGAAACTACATCGTCACGGTGATCGGGGTTCTACAGAGCAGCAGCCAATCATCGTTTGGCTCGGTAAATAATGCGATTTTTATTCCTCTAAACACATTGCAGTTGCTGGGCGGGCAACAATTAACTAAGAACGGAGATCACGTGGTCTCGTCTATCGGGGTTGAAATAACCGACACTAAATATGTTACCACCGTAACAAATGATATCACAACACTTCTCCTTGATCGCCACCAAATCTTGGATTCGGCTAACGCTGATTTCAGTGTCACATCGGTAGAGGCGTTACTTTCGAGCATAACCTCAGTTACTAATCAGTTGACCTTACTCCTGGGCGCAATTGCCGCCATCTCCCTGTTGGTGGGTGGTATCGGCGTCATGAACATCATGCTGGTATCAGTGCTGGAGAGAACCAGGGAAATCGGCATCCGTAAAGCGCTGGGTGCTAAAGAGAGTGATATCTGGGCACAATTCCTCATCGAAGCCGCCTTTTTAACCTTCACTGGCGGTATCATCGGCGTTATCATCGGCTGGGGTGGCGCATATATCATCAACCGAATGGGAACTTACGCAACACTTGTCACTCCGAATATAATTATCCTGGCAGTTTCCGTTTCAGTTGGTATTGGACTTTTCTTCGGGTTTTACCCTGCCTGGAATGCTTCCCGTCTGGAACCGATTAAAGCACTCCGGTCCGAATAGGAATACTGAAAGCCAAAGCCTCGTAGACCGATAATCTATGAGGCTTTGTATTTTCCTGCTTGAATTTCCAGGCTGGAAACAGACTTCCTAACTTAGATTGACACGATATTTTTGTCAATATTTGTCTATTTGACAATTTAAAAAACCATTGCTAATATTTTCCCGATTACCAGAGTGTGTCGAGTTTTGAAAAGAATAATGGTTTGCAGGTGAGAACGAAAAGTTCTAATATCAGTACAGGGAACATCATTCGAAAAAGGAGATTACTTTGAAATCAGAGGAATTAGAAGTAAAAGTAAATAACCCCACAGCAAGCTGACGGGTATTCAGCGGAATTTTTATAAAGACGCTGTCTGAAGCGGCAAAGAAACTAGAAACCAGGCTCACGAGGATGGAGGATATCGAGGCCATAAAAAAATTACAAAGAGCCTATGGTTATTACCTCGAACATTGGCAAGAAGAAGAGCTCATAGGACTGTTTTCCCATCGGCCTGATGTCACGATAGAGATTAATACGGGCGGCCAATATCAAGGGTGGGAAGGGGTTCTCAAAGCTTTCAATTTTGCAGACCATTATCCTGCTTATGAAGGGGCGGCGAAGGTTCCCGGCGAATACCTCCACATCTTGATGCCGACCGCAGGTATCGTCGACCTTGACCCGGACGGCAAGAAGGCTAAGGGGAGATGGTATGGTTTCTTCCTCGGGGCTCAGCGACGATTAGGACAGCTCCGGGCATTAATCGGGTGCGGCATTTGGGAGAACGAATATGTTAAATAGGAAGGAATCTGGAAAACCAAGAAGCTTTTCTTTAACGACATTATCAGCAGCCCGCTAGATGAAGGCTGGGTCAAGACACCTTATCTATCTAATCCCAAACACAAAGAAACGCTACCGCCAGGACCCGGCACTCATTTTCAACATTATCCATCGGGTTATATTTTCCCTTATCATTACAAAAATCCAGTGAGCGGTAAATAATATAAAGGAGATTTGATGAAAACAAAAACAACAACTGAAAGCAATTGGTGGGATAAACTCGGCAAACCGCAGTACGGTGGCGAAATTGCGATTCGAGCCAGCCGGAATATTGAGAATTTTGACCCTTATTACAATGAAGCTCATACAAGCATCTATGGCGGATGGATGGAAAGACTGGTCGCGGACGACTGGACAGTAGACCCGGCGGTCTGGGATTTTTCATTTCCCTGGCACCCATCCAAATACATGAAAAGCCAACTAGCCGAAAGCTGGGAGTTTCCCGACCCGAGCACTCACGTAATACATCTACGTAAGGGAGTGAAATGGCAGAATATACCGCCAGTAAACGGACGCGAGTTTGTGGCTGACGACGTAGTATTCCACTACAAACGTTTGTTTGGCATGGATGGAGGCATCACAAAAGGGAGTCCGTTCCGCGGGGATGTCCAAATGCAAGAGATTTCAATATCAGCGGCTGACAAATATACAGTTATCTTTAAGTGTAAGATACCCAATCCTGAATTCATTATGGAGACACTGCACGGAGTCATGCAATCAGGGTGTATCGCGAGCCCCGATATCGTGAAGAAATTTGGAGATACTACCGATTGGCATCATGCCATCGGCACCGGACCGTTTATCTTCAAAGACTTTACTTCCGGCAAATCGGCGACACTGATCAAGGACAAAAGTTACCGGGGATATGATGAGCGCTATCCCCAGAATAAGATACCGTATGTAGATTCTATCAAGTATGTCGTAATAACAGACAACGATGAGGCCCTGGCAGCCATGCGTGCCGGTAAGTTGGATATCATGGACAGAGTTTCAGAAGCGCAGATGCAGGCGATGGAAAAAACGAACCCTGAAATATTAGCGATACACAATCCAACAACACAGGCTTACACGATACAACCGAGAAATGACCATGCACCCTTTAATGACATCAGAGTCCGAAAAGCGATGCAGATGTCGGTCGACCTGCAAGAGATCGCGAAAAAACACTACGGCGGTACAGTCAGTCCGAACCCCTCTACTGTTTGGTCAAGTCACCTGTCAAAGGTCATGAAGGGATGGGGATTCCCCTACGAACAGTGGCTGCAAGACCTGAAAGATGAGTATGCCTACAACCCCACAGCAGCCAAGCAGCTTCTGGCCGATGCCGGTTATCCCGACGGGTTTAAGACCAACATCGTGGTGGATATCAACGCGGACCAGGAACTCTTTAAATACGTGGTATACTATTTTGCTGATGTTGGGATTGAAATGGAAATTCGGCCGATGGAATCCAATGCTTGCACCGCCTTTGTAGGCGACCTCAAGTTTGACCAGTTGGTCTACCGGCAATATGGGCCATTTGGTCATTGCTATGGGCCATTCCAAGCCATTAACCGTTTCCATACGGGCAATAACTTCATGATGGTCAGCGACCCTGTTATTGACGCCTTCTACCCTAAGGCTCTGAAGGCAAAGAGTGAAGATGAGTTAAGGCAGACATGTAATGATATGAACGAACGCGTCGCGCGTCAACATTTTGCCGTATCTTTACTACAGCCGAATGAGTACGCTTTATGTCAGCCGTGGATTAAGGGTTTTCACGGACAAATCCATTCGATTTGGATGGGAATCGGGGGCCCCAGCAGGTTGAGTTTTTATGGAGCGCGATTCTGGATCGACCATAAACTGAAGAAGAGCATAGGAAAATAGTCTTTACAATCCAGGTATCTTTTCTGACAAAAATGAAGAGGCGGCGGGTTTTAACCCGCCGCCTCTTTCTTATTTCAGCTAGTGGTGCTTTTTTAATATTTTTCATAAACTTTACAAAAAAACGGCAGATAACGCATCACTAATCACAAGTACAATTTCTTGACAAATGATTGGTACAATGTTAAGATTTTTCTAATTCTGTATTATCCATTTGGATATTCATCTGTATATTTCCTTGTATATTCATCTAAAAAAAGAAATTTGAAAACCTCGTAATTCCCGTAAGGGGTAGCCATTAATGCGCTCATATATAATCAGAAGGTTATTATTGATCATTCCCACGGTATTTATCGCCAGTCTAATAGTTTTTGTTGTCATTCGTTCAATCCCCGGCAGCGTCGTTGATACCATCGTATCAAGTTATGAATATATAACGCATGATGATGTTGCCGCCGTCAGAGCTGAACTGGGTCTGGATAAACCTGTTTTAACCCAATATTTTACATGGATTGATCAGATTATCATACACGGCAATCTGGGTACATCCATGCTTAAAAAAACCCCGGTCATTGACGATATCAAAGCTCGGTGGCCGGTGACATTTGAGTTGGGTTTAATGGGTATTATCTTCGCATTACTAATCTCCCTGCCTATCGGTATTTATTCCGCAATACGGCAGGATACCATTGGTGATTATTTTGCGCGCAGTTTTGCAATATTATGTATCGCTGTGCCTGGCTTTTGGTTGGGTACGATGGTGATTGTCTTCCCCTCAATATGGTGGGGTTACATGCCACCGATAATGCTGATAAAGTTTAACGTTAATCCCCTGGGAAATTTAGAGATGTTTGTTATCCCAGCTTTGGTTTTGGGTATGGGCATGGCCGGGCAGACGATGAGAATGACACGTACCATGATGCTGGAAGTACTGCGGCAGGACTATATCCGAACCGCTTGGTCCAAGGGCCTCAGAGAGAGAGTCGTCGTCTTGAGGCATGCCTTGAAGAATGCTCTTATTCCTGTAATTACCATTACCGGGCAGCAAATCGGGGGTATCCTTGCCGGCACTGTCATTATCGAAAATATCTTTCAATTGCCCGGAATGGGGCAGCTTATCACCAATGCCACTACACAAAGAGACTATACGGTGGTTAGTTCCGTGCTATTCATTTTTGCTATTGTGATGGTGGTGGCCAACCTGTTTGTTGATGTAACTTATAGTTTTCTAGACCCACGAGTCCATTATAAATAAGGAATAAATCGGAATAAGTAAATAACCCCACAGCAAGCTGTGGGGCATTAGGGGAAAGGGAGCCACCCCACAAGATTACGGACGAGGCTGCTTTCATCCCGCCAGCAAACTGACGGGTATTCAGCGGAAATTTTTATAAAAACAGGCAAAGTATGGCAGACATACCATCGAAGAAAATAACTGGGAAAAAGCGCCATTCGGGACTGGTTGATTTACTTATCCGGCTGGTTAAGGAAAAACCTCTCGGGACCATAGGCGGCATAATTACTATTATCCTTTTGCTAGCAGGTATTTTCGCACCTTTATTAGCCCCTTATAGCCCGACGGCCCTTAGCGGGCCCCCGCTCTTGTCGCCATCATCCCATTTTTTACTGGGAACAGATGACCTGGGGAGAGACCTTTTAAGCCGTATTATTTTTGGTGCACGTATCTCTGTGATTGTCGGTTTAGGAGCTTCAATTCTGGCGTCGGTTATTGAGACTATCCTCGGTATTTTAACCGGTTACATCGGCGGCGCATTTGACCTTATCGTACAGAGATTTGTTGACGCGGTGATGTGTTTTCCCGGTTTAATCCTGATGATGGTCATTATCTCAATTATCGGTCCCGGTGAGATTCAGATCATCCTGGTGCTGGGAATCAGCTGGGGCATCACCGGTTCGAGAGTAATACGCAGCGCGACATTGACCATCAAAGAGAATATGTATGTACAATCGGCCAATGCCATTGGTGCGCCTACGAGCCAGATCCTGACCCGCCATATTCTGCCGAATATCACAGCGCTGGTAATCATCCAGTTTACCATCCGCGTACCGCAGATTATTTTAACTGAAGCCAGTCTTAGTTTCCTTGGTTACGGTATCCCGCCACCAGCCCCCAGTTGGGGCAGTATGTTGAGTGGCACCGCCCGTACCTACATGTTTATCGCGCCATGGATGGTTATCTGGCCAGGTCTCGCTCTAAGTATTGTTGTTTACGGGGTGAATATGTTCGGAGACGCACTGAGGGACCTGCTTGACCCCAGACTGCGCGGCGGCATCGGACGTTACGGCTTGAAAGTCAAAAAACAAATTAACCTAAAAAGTGAACCGGGCGTTAATGCGGGAAATTGAAGAAACCACAAAATGAAAGACATAGTTATTGAAACAAATACCTGGCTTAAGGAGCTCAAAATGTAGGATTATAAAAGTTGAACGAACATATTTTTTAATAAAAAAAAGGAGTAAAGGAAATGACAAAGAAACTATTATGGTTTGGGTTGAGTTTGGCGCTCGTGGCAGCTCTCGTGCTGTCTTCTTGCGCGAAAACTACCTCAACAACAGCAACTACTTCCACAACCCCTGCAAAAACAACCACGACATCAACAAGCGTAGTCACCACAAATACGACTAGCCCGGTCACTACGACCACCACTGCCGCCAATACTCCGATATATGGCGGAACATTCACAATGCTCAATAATGCGAACACCTCGAGTAACGCGGACCCAACCGGTTGGGACCATATGTGGGCCATAGCATTAGGTCAGGGCTCCGTATGGGGTAACCCTTATCTGGAAAAATTACTCATCGGCGACATCGATAAATTCGGGCCGAGAGGGGATAACACCTTTGCATTTAATCTCTGGGAAATGGTCCCTGAGCAGTATTGGACCGGGCTGCTGGCAACAGACTGGGAAATAACTTCAACCCCTACGTTAACATTCACCTACCATCTGCGGCATGGGGTGATGTTTACAGGCAACCAGCACATCGGCATGGCGCCCAGAGAAATGACATCAGCTGATGTCGTGTTCTCCGAAATGCACGCCAAGAACCGGCCGGGCTTTGCGGCAGCACTTGCCTGGGTTACATCTATCAGCGCGCCAGATAATTATACAGTAGTTTGGACATGCAGTTCCTTTTATGCTAACTGGGCATGGCGATGGAATGGCACCGCTTTAGGTCAAATATGGGCGCATGAATCAATGGACGCTGCGGGCGGCGCGGCTGATTGGCATAATCAAGTCGGTACCGGACCTTATATCCTGACGGATTTTGTCTCAGGTGCCGGAGCAACTTATACCAGGAACCCTAACTACTGGGGAACGGATACCATCAACGGTAAATCATACCAACTTCCGTTTATCCAAACCGTTATTTATCCCATCATTCCGGACGCATCTACGGAAATAGCCGCATTGCGTACGGGAAAAATTGACTGGGATCCCAAGGTAAAGACTCAATATGCTGCATCATTGGCACAAACCTCACCTGCTTTGATACAGGCGCAATACCCTGCGGGTGTTGCCGACTATCTAAAAATCAACAGGATTAACTCACCGACCCTGAAAAACAAAGCTTTGAGACAGGCGCTAATGATCGGCACGGATGAACAAACCATTGCGACACTTGTGTATGGCGGCGGTCTATGGTATAGCTGGCCGTTTGCTCCAGGAGTTTCCGGCTTCACCCCGCTGGACCAATTACCGGCGGCACAAAAAGCACTATGGACCTATGACGCGGCAAAAGCAAAACAGATGATTTCTGATGCCGGCTATCCTAATGGTTTCGCGATGCAAATCATGGTTTCTTCGGCTAACGCGACACAGGTACAATTAGCCAACGCTTTAGTACCGATGTGGGCGAAGATTGGCGTTACTGCCACCATTAACGTCGTAGACCCGGCAACCGCCGCTACCGCCTTTGACCAGGTTTCCTATAAAGACTGTCTGGTACAAAATTTCACCGTGGTTAACCCGGTTACCACAATGAATATCGCCCGGGCGGGCAACACCGCCGGCAGTATTTACAGGAGTGACGGGACAGACCCTGAAGGTGCCTTACAGGAACAAATGTATCTGGATATGTCTACCACAACTGACCCAATTCAGCGCGCCGCAAAATTACAGGCACTAGGTTTAGCTTTTATGGATGATTGCGGCACAATTGGTTTTACAAATCCCTATGTCTTGAACTGTTACTGGCCGTGGTTCAAGAATTACTATGGCGAACTGGATGCTTCCTACTATAACGCTATGCCTATGATCATGAGAGGATGGATTGACCCGGCTGTCAAGAAGTCCCTGGGCAAATAGTAGACGCAATCAAAGATTATTCGATTAACCACTGGAAAATAACTACAATAAAAGAAGGCGGGGAAACCCCGCCTTCTTTTATTCATTTCTATTTTTCCCCTAAAAGACTTATACTGATAATCGGCTAAGGATTTTCTTAGATAATGATGAATTTAAATGATCAAAACACCACATATTTCCGTATCACACAATTAAACATGAGGGATTTATTCGACGACAGCAGTAAAACGTTTATTGGAAGTGCAAGGAAAACCGTTTTTCCCTCTTGGCTGTGTACTACATGATTACCTGCGATTAGTAATTAAAAAGAGTTTCGTTTTTTCTCAATAAAATTTAGTTTAAGATTAAGGGGATATACAAATATGACTCTCGCGAATATCAACGGTGTGAACCTTAACTACGAAGTTACCGGGCAAGGGCTAGCGGTAGTCTTTCTTCACGGCGGAAACGGTAGTACACAGGATTGGTCTAATCAGATAGAGGTTTTGTCTCTGAAATACAAAGTAGTTGCCTTGGACATACGTGGACACGGCAAGTCGGCAGCACCAAAAAACGAGGCAGAATACTCAATACCGACTTTTGCAGAGGATGTTCGGGGATTGTTGGACCTGCTGGGAATTAGAACCTGTTGCCTCGCCGGACATTCGCTTGGCGGATACATTGCGCTACAATTTGCCCTAAGCCACCAGGATAGGTTAGCTGGCCTGGTGTTGGTTGATACAGCCAGCCAGCAATTAGTTGAAGATCCAAAGACCACCCAATTGTTACAAAAACTTTATCAGTTGGCTAGATCTCAAGGAGTGGAGGCTGCTTTCAAGCATGATGACCGTTTTAATCCCACGAGAATCGAAAGGTTAAAGAAGCACCCCGAGTCGAGGGAAAAGTCACGCCGAACAAGGCAAATACCCTCACGGGAGGGTTATCTTTTCTGCCCCAGGGCTGTGGCTAAGTGGCAACCAGTGACGCCCAGACTGTCTGAAATTAAAATCCCAACCCTCATTTACTGGGGAGATGAAGATAAACCATTCGTTGAGGCTGTAATAATCCTTAAGAATGGAATCTCCGGTTCGGTATTAGAAACTATCAAAGACGTGGGGCACAATCCGCACCAGGATGCCCCCGAAATATTCAATCGGGCACTATTAAAGTTCTTAAAGCATATTGGGTGGTAGCTCAACAGAGTGACACCCCGTGAACAAGGACAAGACATCAGCTAGTAGCAAGAATATACTGATGCCAATCCCATCATACGACCTCAGCAGAAAGAATGTGACCACCTGCACAGTTGTAATGGTTTTAGAAAATAGGATTGCGGTCTCGTTCAGATACGCGTAATTAAGCACCGAGCAAACGACTCTATCAGATAATAGGTAGCTGTTGCGCCACCATCCTGGACACCAATGCCGCCATCCGGACGATAGCTGGCACGGCTGTACTTAGCTTTCATGTTTTTCGTGGCTTCCATGCCTTTTTTCGCAGATTCTATTGCACTACCGATGGCAACTTTATAGTCAGTATTGGCAGCAATGGCTTTTTTGTAAGCCTCAACTGCCGGCACAAGGGAATCAAGCATAGTCTTATCCCCGACTTCGGCCTTACCGCGCTTTTTCAGGCCGTGAATTGCGCCCTGTCCGAAGAGCGTCAGGTCTTTAATCTCGATTTCTTTTTTCCCCAGAACAGTTTTACCAGCTTCCATAAATGCCGAGGCGAGGAGCGTGCCAAAGGTGGAGGGGCTGGATTTATTAATATGCATGCCACATTTCATTATCAACTTGCCGATATCTTCCTCACCCGGATTGTTAAGATAATCGATCATCGCCTTGCTGGCAAGCTCCACTGTAACTCCCAGGTCACCGTCGCCGGTAATAGAATCCAATTGTCTCAATTCCTCACTATGACGCCCCCATCCGACGGCGGCATCTTTAAGAATATCTACCAGGGCAGCAGCGCTGATTGCCCGGCTCATGAACTCCTCCACTGCAGTAAAAACGGCGAGAACGCGGGCGCATCGAGCAATTTCTTAAATTCGGTATTTAGTTTGAGCAGACTGAAAGAAGCGCCGGCCATTTCCATCGAAGTCGCATACTCGCCGATAAACGCTTTGTACACTTTGATACCGTGTTCGCCCAGGACATCGTAAAACTTGCTGTAAAGAATGAATAACTCCTCAGGCGGAGTAGCACCTAACCCATTTACTAGCACTGCCACCTCATCCTTAGACTTAAAAGGTAGGTCATTGATTACTTTCTCGGCCATGATTACCGCCACTTCATCGGCTTTCTTGAGCTTAGTACGTTCAATGCCGGGCTCACCATGAATACCCATACCCAACTCCATTTCATCCTCAGCGATAACGAAATTAGGCTTGCCTACCGCAGGGATTGTACAGGGACTTAATGCTACGCCCATTGTACAGGTCTGTTCGATGACTTTATCAACAGTAGCTTTAACCTCATCCAGACTTGCCATTGTATCAGCCTTTGCGCCGGCTATTTTGTAAGCAAAGAAGATACCGGCAATACCACGGCGTCGGCTCTTTTCAGCATGGGGTGCTGATGCAACATCATCACTGGCAATACTCATCATTACTGAGATATCATCAAGAGCAGCCATCTCTGCCGCCATCTCAAAGTTCATTTTATCACCGCTGTAGTTCCCGAAGAGATAGAGCACGCCGGCGCCGCCATTGGCTTCCTTGGTGGCTGCCAGCATATCATCGGCACTTGGTGATGAGAAAACATTCCCTACTGCTACGCCGTCAAGCAGGCCCGGCCCGACATAACCCAGGAAGACAGGAATATGCCCCGAACCGCCACCGGTACAAATAGCTACCTTCCCTTTAATCGGTCCATCAGCTCGTAACAGAACACGCGAGCTACCCTTCGCCATGCGCAGATGATAAGGATAGGCTTTAAGAATACCGGCGATTGTATCTTCGACAACTCGATAGGGGTCATTAATAAGTTTTTTCATGCTCTTATATTCTCCTTTCCTTACATTCAAAGGAACTTAATTAATACGAAATGAAATTTCTCAAATAACCAATTAGCCCGCACTATGGAAGGCTAAAAAACCAACCAATCGGACTGGAATTCAATTATTTTACCAGACGGTTATTACTTATTATATTCCTCACGGAACTCAATGACTGTACCGCCCGGGTTAGTATCAAAATAACACCAGCGCTCGCCCTTGAATATAGCAGCCACCAGCAGCGGATGCTTTTGTTTTTGTAGTTTGGCTACCATCTCTTCATAATTGGAAACGCCGAGAGCGACATGATGGATGCCCTCACCCTTTTCGGCAAGAAATTTCGACCATATGGATTTATTATCCTGAGGTTGGAGCAATTCTATCGGAAAAGCTCCGAATTTAATATTGACTATTCTTACCTTAAACGGTTCACCGACAAACAATTCTTCTTTCTTGGGCTCGTAATCAGTTATATCTGGTTTTCCAATGTTCCAAATTGTCGATAACCAATTGGTTGTCTTCTCGGCATCTTTAACGACGATACCGACATGGCTCAAGTTCGTGAGCTGAACATCCCCGGTGTCAAGCTTCCAATTCATTTATTCTTCTCCTTTTATATTTTTTATTTACAATATGTTGTCTTTGCCTTAAATTTCGCCCTTGATTTTACTTCCCGGTAACCGGATTTTTGTAGTGGTAAGGGAAGATATAGCCGGATGGATAGGTGCCAGGATGAGTATTTGGTCCCATTGGCGGCCGGTTCTTGGCGGGAGGATTAGCCAGATACGGTGTTTTAACCCAACCCTCATCTAGAGGGCTGCTGATAATATCGTTAAAGAAGAGTTTCTTGAATTTCCATATCCCATCTTCTTTAACATACTCGTTCTCCCAGATACCACAGCCGATCAATGCCCGGAGTTGACCTCCCCTGCGTAGTGCTCCAAGAAAGAACCCATACCACCTTCCCTTGGCCGTTTTGCCGTCCGGGTCTACATCAACAATACCTGCAGTTGGCATCAATATATGCAAGTATTCCGGAGGAGCTGTTTTCTCCCCATTAAAAGCGGTATAGTGGTCTTCAAAATGGAAACTATTTTTTACCGCTTCGTATCCTTTATACAGTCCGGTATCATGTATCTCGCACGAGACATCGTCACTGTGAGACCACAAATCTATTATCTGGTCTTCTTGCCAGTGTTCCAGATAATAACCGTAAGCTCTCTGTAATTTTTTAATAGCCTCGATGTCTTCCAGCCTGGTGAGCCTTGCTTGCATTTTCGCGGTTGTTTCAGATAACGTTTTTACCTTTGCTTCTAATTCTTCTGATTTCAAAATAGAAAATCCTCCTTCTTAAAATGATAATCCCTTTATATATCTTATACCTATTCTGACTCTTATTAGAAGAGTCTTGTTTTTCACGACTTGATACTTGCTTGAAATGGTACAATATTAACATCTATTTTTTGGCTTTGTCAATATTTTAACAAAGTCTCAAACCGATGTTAAATTGGGAGCTAATTTGCCATCATCAAAGAAGTAATTGAAGAAACCGCTAAAAAAGAAGATAATAACATCAACTCATTATTCATTCGGGATTTAGTCTATCGGCAACGGATATGATACCTGACAATAATCCCATCCTTATTTTGCTATTTTGCCACGAAATATATTAAGGGAGAATATCGCTTATGAAAGCAGTCGTCTTCAAAGAACTTGGCGTGATTGAGTTACAGGATGTTCCTGAACCTGAGCCGGCACCTGACGAAATTAAAGTTAAAATTGCTTATACCGGAATATGCGGTTCCGACCCTATTATTGTTATCGGTGGATTGGAAGAATTCCCGTACCAAGAGGGTGGTATCGGTTGGATTCAACAACCCAAGCCACCTCTTCCCGGTCCGAGAATAATGGGACACGAAGCTTCCGGCACAATCGTGAAAATAGGCAAAGATATCAAGAGGGATTTTAAAATAGGACAACATGTTGCGATGAATTTGAGAAGTCCCTGTGGGGTTTGTTATTACTGCATCAATAAAAAGGCGCATTTCTGCGAGAACTTCACCAATCATCCGGGGAAAATGGCGGAATATGCTGTTTTTAAAGAAGAAGCGCTCTTTCCGCTTCCCGAAAATTTACCCCTGGATATTGCATCATTACTTGAGCCGACATCCATCGCCGTCCATGCCGTCGACCAGGCTCATATGAAGACCGGCGATACGGTGCTGATTACCGGCGGCGGCTCTATCGGGTTATTAATAATGTTGATAGCATTAAAATCCGGGGCTTCGAAAATCCTGGTCTCTGAGCCTGTGGCTGAAAAAAGAAAACTGGCCAAACAACTCGGCGCGGATATTGTGGTTGACCCGCTGAAGGAAAACCTGCTGTATATATCTAAAAAGTTCACTGACGGTAGGGGCTATGATGTAAGTTTTGAAACCACCGGGATACTGGCTGTTGCCAGACAGTTAATTTTATTCGCGGAATGTTCGGGCACGGTTGTCTGGGTGGCAACCTACCAGGGAAACCTTGATGTGGGCGTTCCAATAACGTATGTGCATACCAAAGAAATTACGATACGCAATGTAGTACCGTCTCCCTATGCAGACTATAGAGCATTGAAAATGCTGCCAAGTTTAAACGTTAAGCCTTTAATTACGATTTACTCACTTCAGTATGCGTTAAAGGCGTTTGAAGCTCTTAAAATGGGTAAAGCGGTAAAGATATTGCTGCAACCCTGAGCGAATTTCTAAAAGCTAAAACAATAATAAAAACACAACTTGTGAAGGCTTACTTTATAGAATAAAATGATTCCCCATCAAGCAGGCTTTTGTTTACTCGATTTCAGGAAAGTATTTCTTTTGACAATCTGCGCAGATGCTATGGGTAAACTCAGCTTTAGAGTGTTCACCAATATATTGTTCAACAGCCTGCCAGTATCCATGGTCATTACGAATTTTCTTGCACCAGGCACAAATGGGAATAAGTCCGGTTAGTGTTTCAATTTTGGCGATGGAAGCCTGTAGTTCTTTAATGAAAGCTTCCTTTCGGCCATGACTGTCTTGATTTGCTCTTCGGCTTGCATACGCTCGGTGACATCGATAAAGAAACCTATGTTACACTCTCTACCATCAATGACGGCTTTGGCAGCACCAATATCTACATGGATAATGGTGCCATCCTTTTCCAAACAGGGGAGTAGCGAAGTTATTTTTTCTACCCTCTTTCAGCACCGGAGGATACCGAGACGCTCACTAATTCCTGGAATTGAACCACTGCTGTCCAAGATAAATCGATTACCTGATTTAGGATGGGTTTTTCATGCGTAAGAAGTAAATCCCTCCGGTTCTTTTGTTTTCTACCCCCTTCGGCTGATATTGTCTTCGGATAAAGAA
>Ga0182021_10000888_pt1 | contig 33826 bp, 32 predicted proteins | sample 612E3MmetaG_FD_120493 | JGI IMG/M metagenome (GOLD analysis project Ga0182021, IMG submission 120493) | Permafrost microbial communities from Stordalen Mire, Sweden - 612E3M metaG (Illumina Assembly) | ecosystem: Environmental > Terrestrial > Soil > Wetlands > Permafrost | place: Sweden... | reverse complement strand
CGTGCACCCCATCGCAGCGCGAGAAGCCTGCCGTTGTACGGGACCGGGCGCGCATCACCGTCCATCGACTCAGCCGCCGAGAGGAGTTGCATCGCCATCATGACGCCTTGTGGAACAGGGGTTAGGCCCGATTCCGCCCTCTCCGCAGAGGAACGTACCCCCGCTCAGTGCTGCCAGAGAGCGGTGATGGGGAGGATGTGCAGCCAGCCGTTGATGATGCCAGTCTGGGGGACCGCAGCCTCCCACGGAGGGTGCGTAACCGAGGCAATGAACTTGCAGATTGATTGAGCGTCTCGGTTAGGCCTTGAGGAAGGCGGCGGTCACGCTGATCTGGTTGTGCAGGTTCGCGCCCATCTTGGTCCAGTCGATGTCCCACTGGCTGCGGTCGAGAGCGGCTTCGGTGCTCACGGTGACGGTGTCGGCGCCGTGTGGCGCGACCTTGGCGACCAGGTCCAGCGGCCGGGTCTTGCCGTGGATGGTCAACGATCCTGTCACTGCGAATGTGCCGTCGGCGGCTGGGACGACGGATGTGGCGGCGTAGGTGAACGTCGGGTAGGTCTCGACCTCGAAGAAGTCCTTGGTGAGCAGGTGCTTGTCGCGACCGGCGTTGCCGGTGTCGATCGAGGCCGCGTTCACCACGAAGCTCCCGCTGACCTGGCCGTCGGGGGTGACGGTGCCGCTGCCTTCTGTCGCTGTGAAGGTAGCCTTCACTGGCAGCACCCACATCGCTTTCGTGCGTAGCTGGATGGTCGTGGCTGTCGGGTCTAGGGTCCAGGTGCCGGTCGCGTTGGTGAGCAGATCGGGCGGTGTGGCTGTCATGTGGTGCCTTCCTTGGTGAATACTTCAACGTATGAGTATCACGGTAGCACATACTTCAACGTTGAAGTATTGGCCCGGCGGTGAGTGATCCGGTGTGGCTGACTGATGAGGAGATGGAGACCTGGCTGGCCTTCATCGGGTCCAGCCGGATGCTGCAGACGGAGTTGGATCGGCAGTTGCAGCGCGACGCGGGCATCCCCCATTCCTGGTTCGGCATGCTTGCCCTCCTGGCCGATCAGCCGGGACGCAGGGCACGGCAGTCCGACCTCGCAGTCATCGCCGACTTCTCCCTGAGTCGTCTTTCGCACGCCGTGGCGCGGATGGAAGAACGCGGATGGGTATCGCGGGAGCCCGATCCCGCCGACCGGCGGGCGAGTCTGGTAACGCTCACTGACGCCGGCCTGTCAGCACTGACCGGCGCCGCGCCTGGTCATGCCGCTGCGGTACGCAGGCTGTTCCTGGACCGGATCACCGACGAGCAGGCGGCCGCCCTGCGGGCTGCGGGCCGGTCGATCCTGCAGGGACTAGGAACGTTCCCACCTGGACTGGTTGCACCCTCAGGGATTGAGGACTGCGACTAGAACTCCGCCGGCGAGGCGACGAGAAGTAGCCGGCTGACCGATCGTGACCGCTCCCTTCCCGGGAGGCTTTCTCGACGCCGAACTCCCGCCGGCCCGGCACGCAGCAGATCCCGACCACCACACACGACGACCGGAACTCGGCACGATCAACGGAGCTGATTGCGGCTAGATGTGGGCGTTTGGCGCTCCGAGTGGCAACCACGGAAGTCCCGCGATGGTGTCCATAGCCATGCACGCATGACGCGGCGCCCCATGCGCACCATCTGAACAACGCGGAGTCCGACCCAGTGGACTTCCTCATGCAGGTCGAGGTCCCCTCGTCACCCGATTCAGCCACTCGCGGGGACATCGTGGTGACGGTGCTGGAGGTGGGTGGTGACGAATGGGACGGGGAGCAGCGGCGCTGCAGTCGCTTGGGCTCAGACACGGCACTGCGCCGAGCTGCTCCTCTGGGCTAAGGCCCAAGACACCGCCGCTCGCTGCATGTTCGACGAGGAAACGAGTGACTTGCCCGGAGGTCAGACCTCGTTGGCCCGCACCAGATCGACCATCGCCTGCGTGCCGCGAGCGTCCTCGAGGGTCCATGGGAACTCGACACCGCTCCGCAGGGTCGCGACGAGGTTCTCGAACTCGAGCACGTACTGACGCACCCCCGGGAACCCCTCGACGCGCGTCGTCTCGCCTTGGACCACGTGTACCTGCGCCTCGCCCACGACCCCTGCGTTGAACGGCGCGGTCAACCGGATGAGTCCGTCGTCGCCCTGGAACGTGACCTCTTGCCGCGGGTACAGACGGGTCGAGGTAAGCGCGCAGTAGCTGAATTCACCCGAAGGCCCGGCCATGGTCCCGGTGACCTGGGCCCACACGTCGACGCCGTGCTCCCTGCGGATCCGCGAGGTGAGCTCCACCGGTTCGGCGCGCGCAGCGAACCGTGCCGAGCCGTAGGCGTACACGCCGATGTCCGGGATCGACCCGCCACCAGTCTCCGGACGGTTGCGGATGTTGCCCACATCCGGCAGGTCGAAGCTGAACACCGCATCCACGTGCCGGAGCCTGCCGATCGCGCCCTCGTCTATCAGGGTTCGAACGCGCTGCCACTGCGGGTGGTGCACGATCATGTACGCCTCAGACGCGAACAAACCGGTCCGGTCACGGGCAGCGATCAGGGCGTCGATCTCCGGCGCGGTCATTGCGATCGGCTTCTCGGTCAGTACGTGCTTGCCCGCCTCAAGTGCCTTGAGGGTCCACTCGACGTGCAGGTGGTTGGGCAGCGGGATGTAGACCGCCTCGATCGTGGGATCGGCCAGCATCGCGTCGTAGTCGGGGTGCACGACGATATCGGGCGCGAAGGACTTGAACGCCTCCGCCTTGGCCGCGGACGACGTAGCCAGCGCTGCGAACCTGGCTCCCCGCGCCTCGTGGATCGCTCGGGCGGTCTGTGCAAGGGCGAAGCTCGAGGCGCCCATCACGCCGATGTTCACAGGTTCCATGTGTCCTCCTCGTCATGGTCATCGTAGAGACGTAAGAGGCTTCGGGTGGGGGTCGAGGCGGTTTGCCTGGACATGTCCGGCAGAGGGTGGCTGGAGGGGGTGCGGAGTGGGCGGGCGGCGCTCACGGGATGTCGGCGGGTGGGGGCCGTTCGGATTCTCGATGGCCGGTCCAGCGCTGGGGGTCGTGCGCGACTTCGTTGGGAGAAGCCCCACCGGTGGGGGTCACGATGCGGCCGTCGGCGCCCTTATGCGTGTTGTGGCGACGGTGTGAGAGTCACCTTCCTACCTGACGACACAACGGCGCCAACACTTCTCCGAGAATCGGTGGGAGCCGATCCAGGTCTCTGCCTCTGACTCAGCCAAGCAGGGGTGCGAGCAGTTCCTTCACCTGTGCGGCGGTAGGTACGCGGCCTGAGAGCAGGACCTGCTCGTCGACGACGAGGCCGGGGGTCCGCATGATGCCGTACGAGGCGATGTCGGCGTAGTCCGTGACCTTCTCGAAGGTGGCGTCGATGCCGAGGTCGGAGGCTGCCTGCTTGGCGGCCTTCTCGAGGTTGATGCAGTTGGCGCAGCCGGAGCCGAGGATCTTGATGTTCATGTCGTGGTTCTCTCGTGTTGGATGGTTAGAGGATGGCGTTGAACAAATAGCCGACGCCGATGATGCCGACGGCGGTGACGGAGACGAAGACGGCGATCAGTTTGGGCTTGAGCACGCGGCGCAGCAGGATCATCTCGGGCAGGCTCAAGGCGACCGTGGCCATCATGAACGCGAGCAGGGTGCCCATGGGCATGCCCTTGGCGTAGAGGGCGTCGATCAGGGGCAGGATTCCGGCGGCGTTGGAGTAGAGCGGGATCCCCACGAGAACGGCGATGAGGACGGCGAAGGGGTTGTCGGCGCCGGCATACTTGGCGAAGAAGTCCTGCGGCGCCCATCCATGGATCGCCGCCCCGAGCCCGATGCCGACCAACAGGTACGGCCAGATCTTCCGCAGGATCGAGGCCACCTCTTCGATGCCCATCTGGATCCGGTCGTCCCAGGTGAGGCCTGCGGTGGAGTCGATGATCTTGCCGCGCAGCTTGGTCTCGAACACGAACGGCTCGACCCAGCGTTCGAGCTTGAATCGGCCGATGATGAAGCCGGCCAGGATCGCGATGACCAGTCCTGCGCTCACGTACAGCAGGGTCGGCCCGATCCCGAACAGGCCGAGCAGGAGCGCGATCGCGACCTCGTTCACCAGAGGACTGGCGATCAGGAAGCTCATCGTCACGCCCAGCGGGATGCCTGAGGCGACAAACCCGATGAACGCAGGGACCGCGCTGCAGGAACAGAACGGCGTCACCACGCCGAGGCTGGCGGCCAGGACGTTACCAATGCCTTCTCTCTTTCCGCCCAGTAGCGCCCGGGTCCGTTCGACGCTCATGAAGGACCGCAGGACGGTGACGATGAAGATGATGCCTGCCAGCAGCAGCAGGATCTTGACGGTGTCGAGGAAGAAGAAGTTCACGCCGCTGCCGAGCCGCGACGTCAGGTCTAGGCCGAAGACGCGACCAACCAGCCAGTCCCAGAACGGCTGGTTCAGCAAATACAGCGCCCACCAGACCACCGTGGCGAGCAGCAGGCCGCCCCAGCGCTGGATGGACTTGCGTCGCGTGCTGGTGCCGGTGTCGGTTGTGGCGCTCATCGGACGACAACCAGCTGACGCGCTACAGATGCCGGGTCCGGGAGAGCCGCATGAAGGCGCTCCAACGCGCCGGGAACCAGGGAGTAGTCGATCCACCGACCCCTGCGGGTGCCCTCGATCAAGCCAGCCTCACGCAGAACCTTCAAGTGGTAGCTCAGGAGATTGCCCGGGATCTGGGGCTCGGGTTGAAGATCGCACACGCACCGGGTCCGGCCGACGAGCAGGTGCAGCAGCTCCAGGCGGATCGGATCCGCCACCGCTGCAAGGAGCCCTGCCGCCTCAGCTCGGCTAACAGGCGTTTTTGAATCAACCATGTTTGAAGCATGCTCCGGGATCGTCACCAGTGTCAAGCCAGCGGGGAAGGGCAAGATCAGACCCGTCAGCTCTTCCAGATCTGACCCGAACGGATGCCGGCCACTGTGCGTACGAGCACGACGCCCCAGGCGGCGAGCAGTCCGAGGTAGAGCACAGCGTCCACTGCCTCCAGGGCTGGTGACTGCCAGGCGCGGGCAAGCGTGATGGTCGCGGCGGTGTAGGCGCCGAGCGGGAAGACGAAGGCCCACCACCCCAGGTGGAACGGGACGCCTCCCTTCCGCACATAGCGGACCAGCAGGACCACGGCCAGTGCCAGCCACCACAGCCCGAAACCCCACACGGCAGTGCTCGCCAAGCGCGTCAGTACGTTCACCGCGGGGCCCGCGTCGGCCCACAGGGTGGTTCCGGCTTTGGCCAGAGCCATCGGCACCAAGGCGGCGACACCGATCGGTCCGAGGCCGATCCAGACGGTGGGCGCCAGCGGCGCCGGCGGGAGGGGATGAAGGACGAGCCGGTCGTACACCAGACCCAGCGTCAGGAGGAACAGCAGGAAACCCATCCCGAAGAACGCGTAACCGGCAACGATCAACAGCCCGGCAACGCTGGCGTCGGCCTTGCCGACCAGTGGCGCCAACGCCATGGGGATGATGATCGTGACCACCGGCGGGATGAACCAGCCGCCATTGACCGACTCGGCCGGTGGTTGCCCGGTGACGAGGATCACGGCGAACGCAACTCCCATGACCAAGGCCAGGCCGCCACCCAGAATCGCCAGTATCGAGATGGTCCAGGTGGACACGGACGAGGAGAAGAGGCTGGGGCCCACCACCGAGGTCACGACCGCGGCGACGAGCAGCCCGCCGGGAAGCATGGCGTGCATGGCGCCCTTCATCGGGTGCCGGAAGTCGGCTGTGGCAGCGTTCGTGTGGACGATCCAGCGGACTGCGTTGACCACCAGCAGGACGGCTGCCAGGAAGTATGTGACGATGGCCAGCCCGGCGCCTACTGCGTGGGCAGACCCGACAAGCGCGGTCAACCCGCCGGGGTTGTTGTACGTGGTCACGGCGAGAATCCCGGTTCCCATGACGGAGGCGAACCAGCCAGGGTTCAGTTCCCTGATCCGCTGCCCGGCGACGAGTGCAGGCGACGGCGCGGGGATGGTGGGTGACGTGGTCATGTGACGTGCTACTCCTTCGTTGCTGTTGCCGGGGCGTGAGTCCAGCTCGCGCAGATCGGATCGCCAGCACTACAGCGTGCGTTGATTCAAACCTGCCTGAAATGTACCACTGTCCAGCCCTGAGATTGACAAGCGGCACGGAGATTGCGCTGGTGCCGGACGAGGCGTACCGTCGATCATAGGTCAAGCAATTTTGAGACAACCGGCATTGAACCATGAGGAGAGACATGACGTCAGCACCGCCCACCACCGACCAGATCCTGGCCAACATGAACGTGTCCCTGAACGGGAAGGTCCCCATGGCTGCGCAGCTGGCAGCCAAGGTCGCGCCGGAGCTGCTCCTCCGCCACGTCCAGGACAGCGGCTTCGCGATGCCGAAGGACGAGACCGGCGCACTGTCCGAAGAGACCAGGACCCTCATCTACCTCGGTGTGGCGTTGGCCACCGGGAGCCGTGCGTGCATCGAGGCGATGACCAACAAAGCTCACGTCCTGGGGATCGAATCATCGAAGCTCTTGGAGACCTTCAAGATCGCTCGGTTCGCCGAGGCCACCCGCGTGCTGGGTAACGCAGAGCCGCTGTTCGCTGCTCTGGAGACCGGCAACTAGGTCTCTTGCACGCCACTGCGTTCTCACCGACCGACACGATGCCCATGCCTCGGTGGGCGAAGGGCCTCATGGCAGTGCAGAGCGCAATCGCCCTCTCGACTACCGCGCTGGTCATCGCCCGGGCGGTGAACATTCTCACGTAGTGCCGGGACCTCCGGGCCGTACGCAGCAGGCACGTGACGAGGATGCTGGCAGAAGAGCCCTGCGGGTCCGATGCGCACATTCAGTCTCCAGGTCGGTGCGGCGCTCAGGGCTCGCCGGATCCTGACTCGTCGCCGCTTGGTTCGGTGATCCACCAAGGAGTACTGGTGCTGCCGCCGGCCGCCTCGATGGAGTCGAGGGCCGAGTCGATTTCGCGGGCCACGTTCCCGTCATGCCGGATCCAGTCGACGATGATCAGCGTTATCATCGGCACCACGACCGGCTGGGCCGCGGCCCAGAGGATGCCGCCCCAGACCTGGTTCACCGTGATCATGACGACAATCCCGGGAAGCTCGTCCAGCAGGCCATCGACGAGAGAGAGGGCCATCCGCGGGCCCGGGGTCATCCACCCAGGCACAAGGTCCGGTGAGAGAAGCTGCAGGTTGGCGAGGAAACCGCCAAGTAGGCACGCACCGATGAGCGCGAGCCAGGAGCTGTCGTCCGATCGGGATCGCGCGAACCACGACGAATTGAACGCCACGACGATGAGGACGCCGTTCAAGGTCGCGCTGACCAGGGGGAAACCCAATATCTGGATCAGCGGATTCCGAATCCAGGCGACTCGGCGTCCGCGCGCCTCCTCCCACAACCGGATCGGGGCCGCCACGACGAGGCCGAAGCCGACCAGGACATCGGTGAGGGCGACTCCCACGACACCCCACGACCCCACGGTCAGGCGAAGCAGGGCGGGCGTCCCCGCCAGGCACCACCACAGCAGCGCGCACGAGGCGAGGTACACGGCGGTGCGCCAGTGCGCCCAGCCGGGCAGGCGCAGCGCATGCCACAGGTAGGGTGCGGCGAGCACGAGAACCAGCCCGCTGGCCACCAAATCCAGCATCATGCGGCGTCCACGTCTTATCCCCCTCGCTCGGATTGCCAGAGTCTATGCACGTGGGTCTCGGGACGTGGACCCGCGACGATCGAACCGTGCCCGTCGAACACAAGCCCAAACGCCATGCCCGGACGGCAACCCCAACGCGATTGCCGGCGTCCAACGCCAGTTCGCCATATCGCAGGCCACCCACGACGCGGGCGGCACCGCAAGACGCAACCGCTGCGGCATCGCCTCCACCAACTCGTCGAGCTGCCGAGCCTGGCGGGGTCAGCGGGCGAGGCTTCGAACTCGTCACTGCCATCGGGTCGCTAGCCTTCACCGGGGAGGTTTCGACGAGCTCCTCATCGGTCGCAGGGTTGAACGCTGTTCTGACTCCCAAGGCGCTCCATCTATAAATTTCAACGATCTCATCGGATTTCGGAATACAGCGCGCTGCCGCGATGGTTGCAGAGTGCAAGCACATGACTGAGACTCGTACCGCCCTCCTTGAGGCGCTCTCCGCAGATCTGGCCCGTACGGTCAGGTTCGTCCGCGCGCTCAAGCAGCGATACGGCGTCCCGGATCCCGCTTCGTTGCCGCTGCTCTTCCGGCTGCTCGAGGGGCCCGATCGGCCCACCGAACTGGCGGAGGCCCTGCACCTCGACCTGTCGGTCGTGAGTCGCCAGCTCACGTCGCTGTCGGGGAGGGGACTCGTAGCGAAGACGAAGGATCCGGGGGATGGCCGAGCACATCAGGTGGAGATCACCGATACGGGACGTGCCCTGACCGCCGAGGTCGAACGGATCCGTACGGAGTTCCTCGCAAGCCTTGTACAGGAGTGGGACGAAGCCGACGTCCGTCACTTCGCCACCTATCTTCACCGGCTCTCGGAGTCGCTGGAACAGAACGAATGCACTGGTCGCTGAGGCGACCGCACCACCTAGGGGACATATGACCACCGCACCGCACGCGCACCGCTCGTCCGACGAGCTCACACCGCGCCAGATCACCATCATCCTGCTCGGGCTGATGTCCGGCATGTTCTTGGCAGCGCTCGACCAGAACGTGGTCGGCACCGCCATGAAGACGATCGCCGACGAGCTCCACGGACTCGACCAGCAGGTCTGGGTGACGACCGCGTACATGATCACGTCGACAATCTCGACGCCCATCTACGGCAAGCTCAGCGACCTGTACGGGAGGAAGAAGTTCTTCCTCCTGGCGATCACGATCTTCATCCTCGGTTCGGCGATGTCCGCGTTTGCCACGTCGATGCCCATGCTGAGCGTGTTCCGGGCGTTCCAAGGCCTCGGCGCAGGCGGCCTGTTCTCGCTCGCTCTCGCGATCGTCGGCGACATCGTCCCGCCGCGTGAGCGCGCCAAATACCAGGGCTACTTCCTGGCGGTCTTCGGCACGTCGAGCGTGTTCGGCCCGATCATCGGCGGCTTCTTCTCCGAGGCCCCGACCGTCATCGGCATCACCGGCTGGCGCTGGGTCTTCCTCATCAACGTCCCCGTGGGCATCTTCGCCCTCATCGCCGTCACCGCGACCCTCCACCTGCACCACGTGAAGCGCCAGGCGGTCATCGACTGGCTGGGCGCCGCGACGCTCATCATCGGCGTCGTACCGCTGCTCCTCGTGGCGGAGCAGGGACGTACGTGGGGCTGGGCATCCACCAACTCGATGCTGTCGTACGTCATCGGTGTCGTGGGTCTCGCTGCCTTCATCTGGGCCGAGCGGCGCGCGGGTGACCACGCGCTCATCCCGCTGAAGATCTTCAAGAACCGCACCATCGTCATCGCGCTGTCCGGCGGCTTCGTCATCGGCGCCGGCATGTTCGGCGGCATGATCACGATCCCGCAGTACCTGCAGATCGTGCATGGCTCCAGCCCGACGATGTCGGGTGTCCAGCTGCTGCCATTGGTGCTCGGCATGATGATCGCGTCCGTTGTGTCCGGTCAGATCATCTCCCGCACCGGTCACCTGCGGATCTTCCCGATCATCGGCGTCGGACTCATGGCAGTCGCGCTGCTGTTCCTCTCGAGGATCGGCGCCGACACGCCGTGGTGGCAGCTGATCACGTTCATGGCCATCTTCGGCCTGGGTCTGGGCAACACCATGCAGCCTCTGACGCTGGCGGTGCAGTCGGCCGTCGCTCCGCGTGAGATCGGCATGGCGACGAGCTCCGCGACGTTCTTCCGTCAGATGGGCGGCACGCTCGGCGTCGCCGTCTTCCTGTCGTTGCTGTTCAACACGCTCGGCGACAACATCAAGAACGCGTTCATCGACGCCGCGAAGACGCCTGCCTTCCTGGCGGCCCTGAAGGATCCCAACGTGCTTGCCAACCCGGTCAACGCGACCTTCATCAAGGCGCTGACCACCGGCGACACGAGCGCGTTGAATGCGGCGACGAGCGACTCGTCGATCATCAGCAAGCTGGACCCGCGTCTGGCGTACCCCTTCAAGGTCGGCTTCTCGCACTCGATGGATACGGTCTTCCTGGTCGGCGCCATCGTCTGCGCCGTGGGCCTCGTCGTCCTGCTGTTCATGCCCAAGGTCGTACTCTCCGGCAAGTCGGCGTCCGCTCAGCTCAAGGCCGACGCCCGCCAGCACACCCTGGCCGACGACCTCGTCGAGGTCACAGCCATCGAGGCCGGCGGTCACACGATGGAGGAGCTCGACGACAACGAGGACGAGGGCGACGACCCGAGGTCGAACTCGGAGCTGGCCGGGCTTCACTAGGGCTGTACGGCTCGGAGAGCAGCTATTCGCTCGGGGAGAGGATCTGTCCCGTCCAGGCTCGTGCCTGGGCGGGACTCGTCTTCTCCTGGCCGCCATGGGCGCACCGCCCGGGCCGCCTTTCAGATCGAGAGGTCACGACACGCCCGGCTCGTACGGGCATGTTGAGACAAGAGCTGACCTCTCGCCCCGGGCACGTCCTGCCGCGCCACAGCGAGGGGTCACGACACGCCGGTACGGACGGTACGGAGCCGTACGAACCGACCCTTCGATCTGCAACGGCGAGATGAGCGTTGTCTTGCCGGCGGCAGTTCCCGAGCAGGAGCATCCTCATTCAGCTATTTCCCCCACGAGCCGCTCTCGCCGAGGGGTACAGGTCCTCTCCGGGATGGGTATAGGTCCTCTCCGGAGGGGTACAGGTCCTCTCCGGAGGGGTACAGGTCCTCTCCGGGAGGGGGACAGGCCCTCTCCGCGACCTACGTCGACTGGTTGATCGAGAAGGTCGGGCTCGTCCAGGTCTCGTAGTTGTTGCGGCTGTCACCGGAGGCGAGCGCCTTCGTGATGGTGACGACGAATTCGTACGTGCCGTTCTGGATCGGGAACTGCGTGCCCTTGGCGCCGAGCGTCGTGTAGGTGCCGTCGAAGTAGCGGTACTGGTAGTACCCGTCCTTCCCGGTCGGGCCGGTCTGGACCCAGCTGCGGTAGTTCGGGGCGATCGGTGTCGCCAGACCCTTCCAGCCGACCCGGAAGATGTCGATCCGCAGGTCGTTCACCGGGTAGTCGAGGTGCAGCAGGACGAACGGGTAGTCGAAGTTCGTCATCGTGTACGTGGGGTGCCCTGGGACCCGGGCTGGGTTTCCGGTCGCGTCCAGCTGCGCGAGCGTCGGGAACCCCCGGCCCGTCAGCACGTTCACCGACTGATAGTCGCCCGCCATGCCGGCGAACGGTACGTGCAATGTGGTCGCACCGGTGGCAGTGAACGTGATCCAGCCGCCGTAGATCGCGGTGGCAGGAGCCCTCGGCGGTGTGATCTTCACCGTGACCGTCGCCGTGCCCTTCGCCGGTACGGTCACCGTCGTCGGCGCCGACATGGTCGCCGATACATCCCGGAAGAAGCGTTTGGTGACCAGGCTCCCCACCGTCGCGACGCCGTCAGCCTTCGTGATGGCGTACGTGACCGGCTTGCTCGACGTGTTGGTCAGCGTGATCGAGGTCGTCTTCGGCCCTGCGGACCCTTCACCGAGCGAGATCTTCCCAGGCGACACCGTCTGTTTCGTCGTCAGCGCGGTGACGATCTGGATCAGGCCGCCGCCCTGGTGATGTACGGGCTCGAGCTGGCCACTGGTGGGGTCCCCTGACCAGGCCGCGAGCGTACCGGTCGTCTGCAGCAGCTCCCGGACCTTCGTGGTCTTGCCCCTCAGCTCCGGCTTCGCCTGCAGCAGCAGCGCGACGGCGCCGGCCACGTGAGGCGACGCCATCGAGGTGCCGGAGAAGCTGGCGTACGAGCCCTTCTCGATCGGGAACGTCGACAGGATGTTCCCGCCCGGAGCGCCGAGATCGGGCTTGAGGCTGAGATCGGCCGCGAGCCCGTACGAGGAGAAGTCGGACACCAGCCCACCGACGGGGTTCGGCGCGGTGGTCCAGATGGCCGTCCAGGTGAGCGACACGGGCCCGGACGCGAGCGAGGCCGCCAGCGCCGTGCCGTCCGCGAGCGGGATCAGCACGACGGGGATCGTGATCGCCGGGACGCCGACGACCGTGATGACCGTCAGTCCGGGGGCATCGTTGTACATGACCACCGACGTCGCCCCAGCATTCTGAGCTCTGATCGCCTTGTCGTAGAAGCCGCAGGTTCCTCGGCTCACCAGGGCGGCCTTGCCGTTGACGGCGTCGGAGATCTGCGTGCAGGCCGTGTTGGCCGAACCGTCGCCGTCCGGCCCCGCGAGTGCGAGGTCCTGCGACCCGGCCGTCGGGATCGCGGGGGCACCATCGGCCGCTGTGTACGCGACGGTCGCGCCCGTCGAGGTCGTGAACGAGTTGAACGGGATGTTCGTGTTCTCGAACGAGGCGACCGAGATCGCGGCGTCGGACACCGATGGGGTGGTCGTCGTGAACGTACCGTCAGCGCCCTCGTTGCCCGCGGACGCGACGAGGATGACGCCGGCCTTCTGCATCGTCTGCGCGGCGACGGAGGTGGGGTAGCTCGGCCAGGACATGTACGTCTCGCCGAGGCTCATGTTGACGACGTCCATGTGGTCGGTGATCGTCTGGTCCATGGCCGCGAGGACGATGTCGGTGCTCGTGCTGCCGTCGCAGCCGAAGACGCGGTACGAGCCGAACATCACCTGAGGTGCGACGCCACGCACGCCGCCCGTGGCGAAGTTGCCGTTCGCGCCGATGATGCCCGCCACGTGCGTGCCGTGGCCGCTGCAGTCGTCGGGATTGCCGTCGGGCGCCGGAGTGAGCTGCGCAGCGGTGGAGCCTGCGGAGTCGTACGCGTCGCCGACGAAGTCGTGCCCCCACTTCACCCGCGGGCTGGGGAACGGTGTCGTCCCGGGCGTGCCCGTACCGCCCAGGTCGGGGTGGTCGATATCGATGCCGGAGTCGATGACGCCCACCTTGATGCCCTTACCGGTGAGGCCGAGCTCCGAGTACGCCGCATCGGCGCCCGTCATCGCGAGTGCCGACATGAGGTTCTTGGTGTTCGTGGTCCCCGGGTCGGGCGCGGCGACCTGGAGCACCGGCCACACGCCCAGCACGCCCGACACGTCCCGCAGCTGGTCTGCGTCGGCGCCCGATGCGGTGATCGTCATGCCGTTGTACGCGTTCGTGAAGGACGCCGTACGCCGCACGCTCAGGCCCTCGCTGCCCGCTTTGGTGAGCACCTGGTCCTGCGACGCCTTGGCCGCGCTGGCGGAGCCGCCATCAGCAGTCGCGGCCCCGCTGACCTGAACGATGTACCGGCCGGCCACCGTCTTGGCACCCGTCGGCAGCGTCGGTGCCGCGGACGGAACCGTCGGCGACCCCGGTCTCGTGACTGGGGTTGCTGCTGCTTGCGGGCTGAACGCGAAGGTCATCGTCGCGGCGACGGCGAGGGCGAGAACGCGGCGGGACGTGCGTGGGCTCACGGATGGCTCCTTGGGGGTGTATGGCCTGAGTGGAATCTATGACTGGGATTCGGTGATGAACAGTCGCTTGTATAACTTCTCGGATACTGGTCATGGGAATACCTGTTGGTCATGCAGAAGTCATGGATAGGCTGCGCGGCACCATCGACCCGTTGCCGAGGGCGGGCCGGGAAGGGCCACGCATGATCCCGACTCCGGAGCAGACGACGTTGTCCGCCGGAAATGTCACGATCGTTGCCGTCGTAGCGATCCTTGCTGCAGCGGCCATCGGCATGTCCTTGTGGTTCCGGGCCGAGGTGCTGCGCGCCGACGAGGGAACCCCTGCGATGCGGGTCATCGCCCGCGCCATCCAGGAGGGCGCGTCGGCATTCCTCACAAGACAGTTCCGCACGCTCGGAGTTTTCGCCGCCGCCGCGTTCCTCGCGCTCCTCCTGCTCCCCGCTCACTCGGAAGGCGGCTCGGACCTCGGGCTGCGGATCGCACGATCGGGCGCGTTCCTGGCGGGTGCCGGCTTCTCGGCGCTCATCGGCTACCTCGGGATGTGGCTGGCGGTGCGCGCGAACGTCCGTGTCGCGGCCGCCGCGGAGGCCACCGGTCGTGACGACGCGATGCGGATCGCGTTCCGTACAGGCGGTTCCGTCGGCATGGCCACGGTCGGTTTCGGTTTGCTCGGCACGGCGATCGTCGTGCTCGCGTTCTCAGGCGACTCCCCGACGGTGCTGGAGGGCTTCGGGTTCGGGGCCGCGCTGCTGGCCATGTTCATGCGCGTCGGCGGCGGCATCTTCACCAAGGCGGCCGACGTCGGTGCCGACCTCGTCGGCAAGGTCGAGCAGAACATCCCCGAGGACGACCCTCGCAACGCGGCGACGATCGCCGACAACGTGGGCGACAACGTCGGTGACTGCGCGGGGATGGCGGCCGACCTGTTCGAGTCGTACGCGGTGACGCTGGTCGCCTCGATCATCCTCGGCAAGGCCGCGTTCGGGGCAGCCGGTCTCGTGTTCCCCCTTGTCATCCCGGCGGTTGGGGTGATCACCGCGCTCGTCGGCGTCTACCTCACCCGTCCCCGTCCGGACGAGAACGGTCTGCGGACGATCAAGCGCTCCTTCATGATGTCCGCCGGAATCGGGGCCGCCCTCTCGGTCGTCGCCGCCTACACATACCTCCCGTCCCGCTTCGCCGACTTCGGCACGGGGATCGCCTTCACCGGCCCCATCGACGACCCCCGGCTCGTCGCGTCCGGGGCCGTGCTGCTCGGCATCGCGCTCGGCGCCGCGATCCTGCTGTTGACCGGCTTCTACACCGGCACTGAGGACCGCCCGACCCAGGACGTCGGCCGTACGTCGCTCACCGGCGCGGCCACCGTCGTACTGTCCGGCATCTCCCTGGGGCTCGAGTCCGCGGTGTTCACCGCAGTGATCATCGCGGCCGTCCTCTTCGCCGCCTTCCTCCTCGGCGGGGTGGGCGTTGTCGGCCTGTTCGCCATCGCCCTCGCCGGCTGCGGGCTGCTCACCACGGTCGGTGTCATCGTCGCCATGGACACGTTCGGCCCGGTCTCCGACAATGCGCAGGGCATCGCCGAGATGTCCGGCGAGGTCAGCCCCGCCGGCTCCCGGATCCTCACCGAGCTCGATGCGGTGGGCAACACCACCAAGGCGATCACCAAGGGAATCGCCATCGCCACGGCGGTACTCGCGGCGACCGCGCTGTTCGGGTCCTTCACCGATGCCATCGAGACCGTCCTGCACGGCGCGTACCAGCAGTTCGTCACCGACTCCGCCGTCTTCTCGCCGCGCACCCTCGTCGGGATCATCGTCGGCGCGTCGGTCGTGTTCATGTTCTCGGCGCTGGCCATCTCGGCCGTGGGCCGGGCGGCCGGCGCCGTCGTGTACGAGGTGCGACGCCAGTTCGCCGAGATCCCCGGGATCATGGATGGTACGGGCCGACCCGAGTACGGCAAGGTCGTCGACATCTGTACGCGCGACTCGCTCCGCGAGCTCGCCACACCCGGTCTCCTCGCCGTGACAGCTCCGATCGCCGTCGGCTTCGGCCTCGGCGCTCCGGCGCTGGCCGGCTACCTCGCCGGCGCCATCGCCTGCGGCACGCTCATGGCGATCTTCCTGGCGAACTCGGGCGGGTCGTGGGACAACGCGAAGAAGCTCGTCGAGGACGGCCACCACGGAGGCAAGGGCTCGGCGGCGCACGCCGCGACGGTCATCGGCGACACGGTCGGTGACCCGTTCAAGGACACCGCCGGTCCGGCGATCAACCCGCTCATCAAGGTCATGAACCTCGTCGCCGTGCTCATCGCGCCGGCGATCGTCGGGCTGCCGATGGCCGGCAGCCTCGGGTGGGTGCGGTACGCGATCGCCCTTGCCGCGGCGGCACTCGGTATCGGAGCGGTCGTGTGGTCGACGAGGCGCGGGATGTCCATCAAGGGACACGGGGAGGAACCCAACCCCGGCCTGGTCGGCATTCCCGGCCCCGAGGACTGGGACGAGATCCACGCGGCTCACGTCCGGTACGCGGCCCTGATGGGGTCTGACACCGAGGACTCGCACGTCCGCGACTAGGCCGACCGCTCAGTCCGGACTGGCTGAGGCTATTCACGATTCTGCTGTGGCGGTTCAGAAGTAGCGCTCTACTGGACGCATGCAGCGCCCGGCGCATGAGCGAACCCCCCGCCCCGGCCGAGCACGTACGGCCTGGCTCGTCGGCGGACTCGTCGCGGTCCTGCTCCTGTCCGCCGTGCTGTGGGAGGGCCGGCCCTGGGAGAACTTCTCGAGCAGTCTCGTCGACACGCGCTGGAGCATCACCACGGTGCGCGGAGTCCCGATGCGCACCGAACAGCTCCGGCCGTTCCTCCAGTTCCTGCCTCACACGACGTTCTACGGTACCGACTTGTTCGTGGGAGAGGACACCTGCAACTCGCTGCAGGGGACGTACAAGATCACCGACAACAAGGTCAGGTTCACCGACATCTCGGGGTCACTCGTGGGATGTCCCGAGGCTATGGACGTCATCGGCGCGTTGGATGCCACGCGGTCCTGGGGCAAGGACTGGGACAAGCTCCACCTGTACGACGCGTCCGGCGCGGAGACGATGATCCTCACCCGCGACGACTCGGTGGGGTACGACCTTCAGCAACCCGCCCCGACGCCCACCTAGCCCGCGAGCGCCGCCTTGACCTTGGCGGCGATGACGGAACCCTCGGCGCGGCCCTTGGCGCGCGCGTTGACGGCCTTGATGACCTGGCCCATCTGCTTCATCGAGGCGCCCTCGCCCAACCCTGCGACCTCTTCGGCCACGATCGCGTCGACCTCGGCCTCGGTGAGGGCCGCCGGAAGGTACTCACCGAGCAGCTCCACCTCGGCCAACTCCTTCTCCGCGAGCTCGGGACGGTTGCCGGCGGTGTACAGCTCGGCGGACTCCTTGCGCTTGCGGACCTCGCGCCCCACGATGGCGAGCTCCTCCTCGGCAGTCAGCTCGCGCGCGCTCGTACCGGAGACCTCCTCGGTCTGGATGGCCGACAGAACCATCCGCAAGACGCTCGTACGGAACGTGTCGCGGGCCTTCATCGAGGTCGTGAGATCGCTGCGGAGCTGGGCCTTGAGGGCTGCCATGGTGTCCTTTCGTCGGTGACATCCTCTCACCGGGTCCCGAACGGGCGCTCGTGACATATCTCGCCGGTACCGTTGAGGACATGAAGCGGTTGGGAATGGTGCTCGCCACGCTGATGCTGGCGCTCGGGGTTGTCGCAGTGGTCTCTCCGAAGGCGTACGCGGCAAGTGCTCCCATCACGCGCATGGTGGTCCAGGCGACCGTGGCGACCGATGGCACGATCACCGTCGCCGAGGAGTTCGACATGAACTTCTCCACGCCCGGCCACGGCCCGTACCTCTACTTCACGACGCGGCAGGGCAGTGGCCAGGCCAACCAGTACCGCATCTACGACTACACCTTCAAGAGCGTCACCAGCTCGACGGGTGCCCCGGCGAACTTCATCACCGAGACACCGCAGTACGGCACCACGGCGCTGCGGATCGGCGACGCGAGCAAGACGGTGAGCGGCAGCCAGACGTACACGGTCTCGTACACGGTCAAGGGCATCGTCAATCCGAACGTCGCCTCCAGCGGGATGGACGAGCTGTACTGGAACGTCATCGGTACGGGCTTCACGATCCCCATCAGCAACATCACCGTGAGCGTGACCGGTCCGGCCGCGGTCCAGAAGACGACCTGCTACACGGGCGCGAACTTCGACCAGTCGTGCAGCTCGAACGGCTTCTCCGCAGACAGCGCGAACTACACGCAGGCCAACCTGTCGACCGGGCAGGGCCTCGCGATCGCCGCGGGCTGGCCGGTCGGCACCTTCGTGGGCGCGGGGCCGACGTTCGAGACGCACACCGGCTCGACGACCAGCAGCTCCCCCTTGTCGTCGCTGAGCTCGCCCGTCGGGCTGGGCGTCGCAGGCGTCGTGGTGCTCGGCGCCATCGGCGGTCTGATCGCCGCGTCGCGTCGCGGGCGCGACGAGATGTACGCGGGTCTGACGCCGGGCAACGTCCCTGTCGCGGGCGAGCCCGCACCTGTCGAGAAGGTCAGCTCGATCCCGTTCGCCGTACAGTTCACGCCCCCGAAGGATGTCCTTCCGGGCATGATCGGCACGCTGTTCGACGAGAAGGCCGAGACGCGCGACGTGACGGCCACGCTCGTCGACCTCGCGGCGCGGGGCTACTGGCGGATCGAGCAGCCCAACCCGAAGGGCGACTTCCAGATCGTGAAGCTCGCGCCGCCGCAGGGCCTGACCGGCTACGAGCAGCTGCTGTACGACGCGCTGTTCGGCGACGGTTCGCAGGTCGTCACGAGCGGCGAGCTGGAGGGCAAGTCGTTCGGCCAGTCCGTACAGGCCATCGAGCGCGAGCTGTACACCGCCGTCACAGCTGTCGGCTGGTTCAAGGGCAACCCGCAGACGGCCCGCGGTGTACGGACCACGTTCGGCATCGTCATTCTGTTCGCAGCGTTCTTCCTCGGCTTCTCCGCGGGGGCGCTCGTCGTCGCGATCCCGCTCGCGGTGGTCGGCGCGGCCGTAGCGATCAGCTCGCGGTTCGCCCCCGTACGGTCGGCGCTCGGCAGCGCGGTGACCAGCCAGGCACTGGGCTTCAAGCAGTATCTGGAGACAGCCGAGGCCGACCAGATCAAGTTCGAGGAGGGGCAGGACATCTTCTCCCGTTACCTCCCGTACGCGATCGCGTACGGCTGCGCGGACCGTTGGGCGAAGATCTTCGCTGAGCTCGCCGCGCGCGGAGTGCCCATGACGCAGCCGACCTGGTACATCGGGCCTGGGTACGGCTACGGCTACGGCGCTGCCTGGGGCGCCGGCGGCTTCGACTCGATCATCAGCACCCTCGACGGGTTCAGCTCCTCGGCCGCCACAGCCATGACGGCGGCCACTGCCGGTTCGAGCGGCGGCTCGGGATTCTCGGGCGGCGGCTTCGGCGGAGGCGGTGGCGGCGGAGGCGGCGGCAGCTGGTGACCCGCACCACCTCGACCGCGCGGCGATACGTCGCCGGTGCTCTGATCGCCATCCTGGCCGTCGTCGCGGTGGTGGGTGGGGTCATGTCGTGGGGCTCGTCGGGACCACAGGACTCGATCACCCGGATGGACGTCGTCGTCCATGTCGCCTCGGACGGGTCGCTCGCCGTCACCCAGACGCTCGAGGTCCACTTCGTGACGACCGGGCACGGTCCGTACGTCTCCTTCGTGACCCGGCAGGTGACGGGGACGAAGAACCAGTACCGAGAGCTGGACTACACGGTGACCGGGGTGACGAGCCCGACCGGAGCCCCGACCGACCAGCTGACCAGCTACCCGAGCTATGGCGTGATGGCGGTCAGGATCGGCAACCCGGACATCCAGGTGAGCGGCACGCAGACGTACGTGCTCACGTACCGCGTGTCCGGGGTGGTGAATCCGCAGGTCGTCTCCAGCGGGCTGGACGAGCTGTACTGGAACGTGATCGGGACCGGCTGGACGATCCCCATCAACAACGTCACCGTCACCCTCACCTCCGACGTCGCGATCTCGGCGACCCAGTGCCAGCAGGGCAGCACCTTCGCCGGGAGCTGCGGGCACACGGCGTCCGGCGAAAGCGCCACGTACACGCAGAACAGCCTGTCGCCAGGGCAGGGCATGGCGATCGTGGCCGGCTGGCCGGCGGGGACGTTCAGCGGTGCTGAGCCCACGTTCACCACGCACGAGACCCCGCCCCCGCCGTTCGAGCTGACGCCGTTCAAGGGCGCTGTGGTGGGCGGTGCCGTGGCCGCCGTGCTGATTCTCGGTCTCCTGCTGTGGTGGCGTGGCAGGGACCAGATCTTCACCGGCGTGTCACCGGGGCTGCTCCCGACCGCCAGCGACCTCCGCGCCACGCGACGGGTTCGGCACGTCCCGTACGCCGTGCGCTTCTCCCCGCCCGATGCCGTCGGCCCGGGAATGATGGGCACGCTCCTGGACCGTACGGCAGACATCGTCGACGTCACCGCCACCCTCACGGATCTCGCGATCCGAGGTCTGATCCGCTTCGAGGCCAGGAAGCACTCGAGTACGCCCCGGATTCACAAGGTGCTGACCGACCCGCAGGGGCTGGCCCCGTACGAGCGCGATCTCTACGACGCGCTGTTCCCGAAAGGCGCGATCAAGGCAGGTACGGGCCGGCTCACCGGCAGGCCGTTCGGCAGGGCGGTCTCCAAGGCTCGACACGACCTGTACGTGGCGGTGGTCGACGCCGGATGGTTCTCCAGCGCGCCCGGCTCGACCAAGACCGCGCTCACTGTCGGAGCGGCGGTAGCCCTCACCGCCTCGATCATCACGCTGGGAGTCGGAGCAGTCTTCGGCTGGGGACTGCTGTTCGTGCCGGTGCTCCTGGCCGCCGTCATGCTCTTCGCCGCGAGGTGGTGGCTGCCCGCCAGGACCGCCACCGGAAGCGCCATGCTGTCACAGACCCTCGGCTTCAAGCTGTACCTGGAGACCGCGGAGGCGGACCAGATCGCGTTCGAGGAGGCCGAGAACATCTTCTCCCGCTACCTCCCGTACGCCATCGCGTTCGGCTGCGTCGATCACTGGGTGTCCGTGTTCGCCGAGCTGGTCGATCGGGGTGCCCCGATGTCGTTGCCCGCCTGGTACACGGGTGGCGGCACGTCGTCGCTCCAGACGATGTTCGCGGCGACGGGATCGAACTCGCTGTCGGGAGTCTTCCAGGGGCTGGGTGCGACGCTCGACTCGGCCGTTTCGACGCCCACCGTCGGCTCGAGCGGCGGTTCGGGCTTCTCTGGTGGGGGCGGTGGGTTCATCGGCGGCGGCATCGGCGGTGGCGGGGGCGGCACGTGGTGATACCGACTGCGTCACACTTCCCCGGCCCGACCAGCGGCGACTACTACACTCGGCACCCATGACCCCGTGTCCACGCTGTGGAACCGAGCCGCCCGATGGAGCATTGTTCTGCCCGTCGTGCGGAGCACACATGTCTGCGGACACCGCGGCTGTCACCTCCGAGCCCGCGTGGGACATGGACCGTCCGGCGATCCCCGACGATCTGTTCCGCCGACCCGCCGACGAGGCGCCGGCGGCCCCCGACGACGAGCTGTTCAGGCGAGCGGACGCCACGACGGATCCTGAGGCGACCGCAGTACGACCGGTGCCACCGCCCTCCATGCCGTCGCCTGCATGGGCGTCCCGTCCGGGAACACCCGAAGCTGATCTGCTCCCGTCGGAGCGCCTGTACGCGCCAGCGCCGTCACCGGTGTCACGGCCGGTTCGTGGCAATTTCTCGGGCTCCCGTGGGGTCATCATGCTTCTCGTGCTCCTCGTCGTCGCGGCGATCGCCGGAGGAGTCCTCTGGTTCACCGGTGGAGGCTCGCCGACACCCCATTCGCAGATGACGACGCTTCCGACGGCGACGCAGGCGTCGGCCCCAGCCGGCAAAGCAAGCGGTACGCCGTCCGCGGCGCAGAGCGCGACGTCGACACCCTCGGCGACGCCCTCCGACGCGTTCCCACCGAACGGCGCCACGCTGTGCTCCGGATCGACCACCGTGGCCGTCAACTCGACCACCAGTTGCCAGTTCGCGCTCAACGTCGCAGCAGCCATCCCCGCAGGGTCAAGCGGCAGCTTCACCGTGACGGCGAACTCGCCCGTGACCCAGAAGGACTATCAGATGGCCTGTCTGAGAGGCACGTATACCGTGTGTACGGGAGGCGTGAACGCCTTGGTATACGTGAAGTGATCTTCTCGCGACGTACCTCCCTCGGGCTGGTTGTCGGCCTGGGCGCACCGGCGGCGTTCTCGGCGAAGACCGGCAGCACGACAAGCCCGGGGATCATCGTCGAGGACGCCTAGGTCAGGACGACCGGAGCGACCGACACGACGATGACCGCCGCGGTCATGACCGTGTCGGCGAAGATGGTCGATGGCTCGTACTGATCGCCGACAACGCGCACGGCCGGTTGGCCCATCCCATGACCAACAGCGGCGTCGCAAGCTGCGGCACGGCCTCAACTACGTCCATGACGAGGACGGCCGCCGAACGTCAGGGCTTCTGTTCATCGCGTGCGTAGGTTCCATCGCGAGCCAGTTCACGCCCATCCTGCAGCGAATCGACGGCTCCGACGCGCTCAACGAGTGGACGACGACGATCGGGTCGTCGATCTGGGCGATGCCCGGCGGCTTCCCGGCTGACGGCTGGCTGGCGCAGGGCCTGTTCGACGCCTGATCGTCTGCCAGGATGACGCCATGATCATTGCCGCAGCCGACGGGTCGAGCCTGTCCAACCCGGGCCCGGCGGGCTGGGCGTGGTACGTCGACGAGGATCGCTGGGCGGCCGGCGGCTGGTCGCACGGTACGAACAACATGGGCGAGCTCATGGCCGTGCTCGACCTGCTGAGGCAGACGCGCGGCGAGGAGCTCCGGGTGCTGTGCGACTCGCAGTACGCGATCAACTGCGCCACGAAGTGGATCCCCGGGTGGAAGCGCCGCGGGTGGCGCAAGGCGGACGGGCAGCCGGTGCTCAATATCGACCTGCTCAAGGAGCTCGACAAGGAGCTGGCGGGCCGTGTCGTCACGTTCGAGTGGGTCAAGGGCCACGCGGGTCATGCGTTGAACGAGAGGGCGGACGATCTCGCCAGGGCTGCTGCCACGGCGTACCGGGACGGGCTGGTCGTGCCCCACGGCCCCGGCTTCGTCGCCGGCTCGGCGCCCGCGGTGTCGCTCGCGGTCGGGCCGACGAAACGGGAACCGGAGCCGGACCTCTTCAGCGAGCCCGACGTGCCGGTGGTCTCTACTCCGTCGGGTCGCTGGCCGGCTCCCGAGGACGACGCCGAGACGACGGTCGTGGCTCTGGAGCGCGCGCTGCTCACCGACGAGGTGCTGCTCGACCGCGACCGGCTCTCGGAGCTGTTGCACCCCGACTACGTGGCGTACGAACCGGGTGGTGCGATCCGTACGCGCGGGTCGGCCCTCGCTCGTGCCGTGTCTTTGCCTGGGGCTGTCGAGCTGACGGTGCTGGGCGCGGACCGGTTGGCGGGCGACGTGCTGCTGCTGAGGTACCGGTTGCGGCGTGCCGGCGAGGAGACGCTGTACTCGTCGGTGTGGCTGCACGACGGCAACGCCTGGCGTCGCCGCTTCCATCAGGGAACGGTCTGACTAGGGCTTTTGCGGGAGCCTCGTGCGGAACGTACGGGTCAGGCGCGCGGTGTCGAGGTCGGACCAGGGTCCGTCGAACTCGAGCCGGCAGCAGGTGGCGGCGGGAAAGTGCGTCGACACGAGGTCGAGCGCCTCGCTGTCGGACTCCTCGTCGGCGAGCAGGTGGACGAGCGTCGGGATGCTCGGCGAGTGACCGACGACGAGGACGCAGGTGAGCGCCGGATCGAGCTCATGGATGATATCGAGGATCGTGCCCGACCCCGCGCCGTACAGATGGTCGCTCGACTCGACATCGACGCCGAGGCCGAGGTTCGCGACGGTCTGGCGTGTACGGGCGGCGGCGGAGACGACCACGTACTGGATGCCCGAATCGGCGAGCTGCTCCCCGATGAACGCCGCCTCGGCGCGTCCGCCTGGCGTGAGCGGCCGGTTCTTGTCTCCCAGGATCCCCCAGGAGTCCGCCGACGCGTGGCGCATCAGGTACAGGACGCGGTGTTCGCTCATGGGGCCATTCTGGCCGAATGTCCGAGGATCCTGCCGCGGACCCGTAGACAGCCTTGGTTGGCGGCAAAGTGGGCAGGTCGTGGTGCGTGTCGCGCACGACGAATGTGTCCCTCGCCTCCAAGCGCCTCGCGATCGGGGTTATGACGCACTGCGGTCCGGCTCCACAGATGTCGGCCTACGCGATCGTGGTTACCAAGGCCCTTTGGGCGCTCATAACCACCAACGCGAGGCGGATGCGGCCGTCGGCTCCGAATACCGAGCTGATAACAACGATCGAGAGGCCCGGAGGCCCGGAGCAGCCTTCCACATCACCGTGACGGTCCTCGGATCGAACGTGCCGAGAGAGGCTGTGGATAACGTTCCCGCGGGCGCGGCGGTTTCGCCAGACTCGGTGCATGCGCACCCCCAGGCCATGGACATTGCCCACGCAACCCGTCACCCGAGCGCTTCTGCTGGAGTCAGGAGTGACCGACGCCATGATCCGTACCCAGCTCATGACCGGCCGCCTGACCCAGTTGCGGGCCGGGGTCTTCCTGAGCACCGACGCGTGGCCGGACACCCCTGCAGGCCAGCATCTCGCGAGAGCCCATGCCGAGCAGGTCGCCAACCCCGACGCCGTGCTGAGCCACGAGTCGGCGGCTGTCGTGTGGGACCTGCCCAGCCCCGACTTCGACCCTTGGCACGAGTCGCCGGTATCGCTCACGCGCCCGGGCCGTACGTCGCACCGCTCGCGCAGCTCGACGGCGACCTGGCACACGGGCGACCTCCCTGTCGCAAGCGTCGTCCGGGATCCGGACGGGTACGCGGTCACCTCGGTGTCCAGGACTGCCGTCGACCTGGCGGCGGGGCGGACCGTGTACGAGTCGTTGGTGATCCTCGATGCCGCGAGCCGCCTCCTGGTTGCCTCGTTCGTGGGGGGTCGTCCCCGCCGCACGGACTACTCGAACCCGCGATTCGTGAAGGCCGCACGTGAGTCGCTCCTCACGGCGGCCCCACCCACCCGACGGGCGAGGCTGCTCGGGGCGATCGACCTCGTCGAACCGTGCAGGGAGTCGCCGGCCGAGTCCTTGACGGCGGGGCATTTGCACCTGGCGGGTGTCCCGACGCCCCAGTTCCAGGCCACGATCCAGACGCCGATGGGGAAGGTGTACCCGGATCTGTACTGGCCGGAGGCGAACCTCATCGGCGAGTGCGACGGCGCGATCAAGTACGGCGAGGCCAACGCCTTCGTCAACGAGAAGGAGCGCGAGCAGATGCTCCGCGATCTCGGCTACCGGATCGTCAGATGGCTCGCCAAGGAGATCATGACGCGCCCGTGGGAAGTCATCGAGCGCATTGAGCGCGCCCTCGCGATGTGACGCGCCTCGCGTTTCGGGTTATGAGGCGCCTCAGCGGGTCGCCATGAATGTCGGCCTACGCGTTGGTGGTTACCAGCGGATTTCGGGTCCCCATAACCACCAACGCGTGGGCCGTTGCTGTCGCAATGGCCCACAACCGAGCTGATAACAACGATCGCGAGGCTTTAGGGCGGAGATCAGACCTCTCGTACCGCCACGATGACGTCGCGATGTACGGAGGAGTCGACGCGGTGCGAGAAGTGGCGCCAGGGGCCGTCGTCGCGGACGGTCAGACCGGCAGACGCCAGGAGTTCGGCCACGCGTTCGCGCGGGGTGCTGAGCGTGTTCCAGGACATTCCCAGCGCGCCGCCGGTACGGAGCTGCCCCGCCCACACAGGGATCGCGTCGGCGAGCAGCGCGGAGGCCGAGCGATCGCGGCCGCCCCCTCGTACATCGCTGACCGACCCGTGCACGATCCCGTACGGCGCATCGGTCACGATCGCGTCGAACCGGCGCTTGCCCCACAGTTTCCCCGACTGGCGGGTATCGCCGGTGAAGATGCCCATCGACAGGCTGCGGCCGTCGAGGCTCACCTCGGCGTCGAACCGCTTGCCCAGTGACTTGCCCTCGCGGCGCACCGGGGTCATCTCCGCGCTGTGCTTGAGGCGCTTGCGGCGCAGGTACGTCTTGAGGTACGCGGCGAACGCCTCGACAGCTTTCTCGTCGGCTTCGATGCCTGCCGCATCGTGGCCCAGCCGCCACGCCTGCAGCAGCGTCGTGGCACGCCCGCACAGGGGGTCGAGGATGGCTCGCGGGCCCGGCGGCAGCGCTACCTGCGAGAGCGTCACGTTGAGCAGCAGACGGGTGAGCTGCTCATTGGTCTTGCCGGGGTACTTGGGGATCGTCACGAGGTCCTCGTCGAGCAGGTCCACCTTCGCCAGCTCGATCGGCCGCAGCAGCCCAGCCACGTCCTCGTACAGCCCGAGCTTCGCCGACTGCACCGCGACCGTGGCGAGGAGTCGCTGATCGGCCTCGGCATCGATCCTCAGGTAGTCGACGCCGGCGATGACGACCGGTTCGACCTCGACCCCGGCGGTCACCGCCAGCTCGGCGGCGGCGAGGCGTGGTGCCTCACCCGCGTACACGCGGTTGAGTGACGGCGCGATCAGCATCAGCAGGGGCACCGGGCCATTCAACCGCAGCCCGTACGACTCAGGCGAGATTGACGTGGTGCGCCTCGTAGTGAGTGCCCTTGGCCCTCTCATACGACGCGAGGATCTCGGCCTCGGCGGCTGCGCGGCCGGTCCAGGTGGCGCCCTCGACGGACTTGCCGGGCTCGAGATCCTTGTAGACGGTGAAGAAGTGCTGGATCTCCAGCAGCTGATACTCGGGGATGTCGCCGATGTCGCGCAAGAAGTCCTGCCGGGTGTCCGCCGTCGGTATGCACATGACCTTGTCGTCGCCACCCATCTCGTCGGTCATCCGGAACATCGCGATGGCGCGGCACTCGATGAGCGCGCCGGGGAATGTCGCCTCCGGCAGGAGCACGAGCGCGTCGAGCGGGTCGCCGTCCTGGCCCAGCGTGCCTTCGATGAAGCCGTAGTCGCTCGGGTACTGCGTCGAGGTGAACAGAGTGCGGTCCAACCGGATGCGCCCCGTTTTGTGATCGAGCTCGTATTTGTTCTTCGAGCCTCGGGGTATCTCGATCGTGACGTCGAACACAAGGCCCGAAGGGCTTTCGATATTGAGCTGCCGCCTGAGGTCTTTCGTCACTGTCAGCTTCCTTCTGTAATGTGTCGACTGGTTCGCAGGATAGCCGCCCGGGAGGACTCTGTGCCACGACGAGCGTTGGGCTCGATGGCGCTGTCCCTGGCCGTCGTGCTCGTTCTGGCCGCAGGAGTGTGGTTCGGGGGACCGAGGATTCTGTACGCGACGGGGTTGTGGAGCGACGGAGGCAGCCCCACCATCGACCCCAGCCTGTACGCGCCGACGCCGACCCCGACGCCCAGCCCGGTCACGCCGATACCGGTCGCGGCCACGGCCAGCCAGGGCAAGCTGCCCGATGGTGCGACCCTGCTGGCGAAGTTGCGGGCGGTTGATCGCACGTCTGTGCCTCGCGACGGGATGGTGGTTATCGACCCTCTGACCGGAGCGGTGGTCACCGGCGAGAGCGCCGACGCCCTGATGACACCTGCGTCGACGTTCAAGCTGCTCACCAGCGCCGCCGCGTTGGCCGCGTACGGGCCGGACCATCGCTTCACCACGAAGGTCGTGTCCGGTACCGGGAACCAGATCGTCCTCGTCGGCGGCGGTGACCCGTACCTCAGTGGCTCCACGGCCACGAGCTATCCCGAGCGTGCCTCGATCGGCGACCTGGCGGACGCGACCGCGAAGTCCCTCAAGGCGTCCGGACAGACCGCCGTGTCGCTCGCGTACGACGACTCGTTGTTCAGCGGTCCCGCCTGGAACCCGGCCTGGGCGGTCGGCTACCACGAGTTCGCGACGCCCACCTCAGCGCTGTGGGTGGACGAAGGGATCGTGGGTGGAGTGCACGGTACGGACCCGTCAGGCGGCGCGGCGAATGCGTTCGCGGCCCAGCTCAAGGCGCGGGGGATCTCGGTGACGGCGGTCGCTGCCGGCACGGCCTCGGCGGGAGCCACGACCCTCGCCTCCGTACAGTCGTTGCCGCTCGACCTCATCGTGTCCCAGGTGCTGCTCCACTCGGACAACGACGGCGCCGAGGTCCTGTTCCGCCAGATCGCGCTGGCGGCAGGGGCATCCGGATCGATCACCGCCGCACAGACCGCCATGCAGGCCAAGCTCGTCAGCCTGGGTCTGTGGCGCGACGGGATGGAGATCGACGACGGCTCCGGCCTCTCGCGCGCCAACCTCGCGACGCCGACGGTGCTGTCGCTGGCGGTGGCGAAGGGATTCAACGACGCCCGCTACCGCGCGCTCGTCGACGGCCTGCCCACGGCCGCGGCCGACGGGACGCTGTACGCGCGTTACGACGACCCCACGACGGAAGGCGCCGGCCGCGGAGCCGTACGCGCCAAGACCGGCACTCTCACGGGTGTGCACTCGCTCGCGGGTTTCACGCGTACGGCCGACGGCGGCCTCGTCGTGTTCGCGTTCATCGCCAACGATGTCGCGCCCGAGAAGGCCCTGGCAGCCCGCGACTGGCTGGAACGTACGACCAGTGTCGTGGCCGCCTGCGGCTGCTCAGGCTAGGCGAGATGGTCCCGGATTCAGGGACCACTCGTGGAGGATCCGTACGAGGCCGCAACCAGGAAGAACGCGAGCACGAGCCCGACGGCAGCCAGGACCAGACCGGCGACCGCGAGCCGAGGCAACCCGGCAGACGCCCGTCGGGACCGGATCAGAGCCATCGCGGAGCCGACCAACGCGAACCCCGAGATCGGCAGCGTGAACGACGGGACGAACGCCACGATGGCCAGGCCGACGAGGCTGAGCCCGAAGTCGACGGCAACCTCCCAGGTCTTCTTGGGAGTCGGCGCGGGCAGGTGGTACGGCTCCAGCAGTGGCAACGGAGGCTGCTGGTAGATCGGCGGGCCACCGAGGTTGTAGCCGACAGGCTCGCCCGAGTCGTCGTGTGGTGCCGGAGCCGGGCCGGACCCGGGCGGCTGCTGGTAGTCCCAGCCGGACAACGCGCTCATCGGCCCTCCTTGTGCGGTTCAGGCTATGCCCTGCGGTCGACGTACAGGTCGTTACCGGGCGCGGCTGATGAGGCTCGAGCTCAGCGGCCCCAGGCCCAGAGCGCCAGGATGAACACCACCATGACTGCTTCGAGCACGAGCCCCAGGATGCCTAGTACGAGGCCGGCGATCGCCAAACCGCGGCTACCAGCGAGACCCTCGCGGCACCGCTTCAGCGCGACTGCGCTCAGCACCAGTCCGACGACCATCACCGGCACCGTGACCACAGGGAGAACCCATCCGGTCAGGAAGCCGACGAGGCTCAGCACGAATCCCGCGGTCGCCTGCCCGGTGGGCAGTGGGGCCACCGGGTAGCCATAGGGGTGCATCGGCGGCTGCTGGAACCGCGTGTCCTCGAGGTTGTAGCCGACCGGTTCGCTCCCGTTGTCCAGAGGCGTACGAGCGGGCTCAGGGGTGGGCGGCGGGTAGTCCCAGCCCGACGATGCGCTCACCGGTCCTCCTCATGCGCTTCGAAAGTGCACGGAGTCGTGCGGGTCATGACGGACTGACCGCCGAGGACCAACTCATCAAGCCCAGGATCACGACCAGGGTCGCGACCACGCCGAGGATGCCAAGGATCACCCCAGCGATCGCTCGGCCTCTTCCTGCGGCCACCCCGCGGTCGCAGTCACGCAGACTCGACGTGCTGATCACGAGACCGGAGACCACGAAGGCGAACGTGAATATCGGTAAGAACGGTGTCGCTGCCAGGCCGACGAGGCTGAGTACGAAGCCGGTGGTCGCCTCACTGCTGGGCAGGCTGGCCGGCGCGTCAGCCGCGGCAGGCAACGATACGGTCGTCGGCGGCTGCTCGTACGCCGGACTGATGCCGAGGTCGAAGCCGAACGGTTCGCTGCTGTCGCGGGGGCGATCGGTGCCGGGCACGGTCGGCTGTCCGTAGTCCCAGCCGGACGATGCGCTCACCTATCCTCCTCGTTCGGTTCGGGCTCAGGGATGGACCGCGGAAATTCGCAAGAACACGAGCAGCGCGATGAGGAGAGCCAGGATGCCGAGGATGACTCCGGCCATCGCCGTGGCGTGGTCCTTGTCCCCAGGCTGGGATCGGCGCAGGGCGATGGCGCTGATCACGACTCCCACGACGGCGATCGGCGTGGTGACGAGGAACAGCGACGTGAGGAGGCCCGTCATGCTGATCCGAATGCCTTTGTCCGCCTGGCTGAGCCGCGCGACGCGATAGCGCTGGAGCTGTGGGGGTGGCGGCTGCTCGTACCGGGGCAGATCGTTGAGGTTGTAGCCGACCGGTTCGCCGGACTGGTCGAAGGACGGACGACCAGGGTTGGGCGCGGGGCGCTGATGGTGGTCCCAGCCGGGCGACGCGCTCATCGATCCTCCTCGTGCAATTCAGGGTAGCGGCGGGGAGGGCGAGTCTCGGGGAATCAGTACGCTCGCCTCATGACCTCTGTTCCCCCGGTCGATTGGTCGCTCGCGGAGCGGCTCGGTGCTCGCCTGGTCGACCCGGGCCCGGAGCTGCCTGACGCCGAGCTGGCCGAGGTCGTCGCAGGCCTTCGGGTCGCGGCCGAGCGGGCCGACGAGATCGTCGCGAGGACCACCGGGTTGCAGGCGCCGCCGGGAGCCCCACCGCTCGTCGTCGACCGTCCGACATGGCTGCGTTGGAACGTACGGCTCGCTGCCGGCCTGTTCGCCCCCTATGTCACCGACAGCCCGACGTTGTCCGACCGGCTCGCTGGTGAGGCCACCGCCATACAGGTCGGCACGGTCCTGGCGTGGGTGTCGGCGCGGGTGCTGGGCCAGTACGACCCGTACGCCGAGGTGCCGAGGCTGCTGCTTGTTGCGCCGACCGTAGCGGCCGTCGAGCGCAGCATGGGGGTCGACAAGGACGCATTCCGGCTATGGGTGTGCATCCACGAAGTGACGCACCGCTACCAGTTCGGCCAGGCGCCGTGGCTGCCCGAGCACCTGCGCACGCTCGTGGCCCAGGTCGTGGAGGCCGAGACCCCGTCGCTGCTCGGCGTGCTGCGCGGTGGTCGCTCGCTCAGCTTCGCCGAGGTTGCCCTCGGTCCCGAAGGCCGCGCGGCACTCGCCAGCGTGACCGCGGTGATGAGCCTGGTCGAGGGATACGCGGACGTGATGATGGACCGTACGGACGCAGTCTTCGGCGTCGCGACGCTGCGCGAGAAGTTCGACGGCCGACGCAACGCGCCCGGGCTCGACGCCGTCATGCGCGGCCTCATGGGGCTCGACGTGAAGCACGCCCAGTACACCGACGGCGCCACGTTCTGCCGGGCCGTCATCGATCGCGTCGGCGTCGGCGGGCTGAACCGCGTGTACGAGCGGGTCGAGAACCTGCCGACCAGCGCCGAGATCGCCGACCCCGCCGCCTGGGTGACCCGGGTCTGCTGATGGCCCGCCAGGAGCTGGGGCCGGCCGGGTTGCGCGTGGCGCAGGCGGTACGAAAGGTGCTGCGCGACGTGGTCGCCGAGGGCCTTCCGGCCGGCCGGTCAGCGCCGCCGCGACCTGTACAACGCATCGTCGTCGGCGTGTCCGGTGGGGCCGACTCGCTGGCCTTGGCGGCGGGCGCCGCGTGGTGCGCGCGTCGGGTCGAGGAGCTCGCCGGTCTGCCCGTGACGGCCGTCGTGGTCGACCACGGGCTGCAGGAGGGATCCGGGGCCGTGGCCGCCCGGGCCGCCGCACAGGCCGAGTCGCTCGGAGTCTCGGCTCAGGTCGTACAGGTCGAGGTCGTCGATCGCGGCGACGGGCCGGAGGCTGACGCCAGGGTCGCCCGGTACCGCGCCCTGCTCGCCGACCGTGACGCGGTCGTGCTCGTGGGCCACACGCTGGACGACCAGGCCGAGACCGTACTGCTCGGGCTCGCGCGCGGCTCCGGGACTCGCTCGCTCGCCGGGATGTCGGAGCGGCAAGGGCGGTTGCTGCGCCCGCTGCTCGCCGTCCGGCGGGCCGACACCGAGGCGGCGTGCCGCGAGGCCGGTCTCGACTGGTGGAGCGACCCTCACAACGCCGACCCGTCGTACAGCCGCAGCCGGGTCCGCGACGCGCTCACCACGTTGTCCGATGCACTCGGTCCAGGCCTTCCCGAGGCCCTGGCCCGTACCGCCGAGCTCTGCCGTGCCGACGCCGATCTGCTCGACACCTTGTCAGCGAGGCTTCTCATCGAGGCGTCGCAACCCGACGGTGCCCTGGCGATCGACCCGTTGCGAGCGGCCGACCGTGCCTTGCGCGACCGCGCGCTTCTCACCTGGCTGCGCCGCGAGGGGGCGGATGATCTCTCTGCCACGCATGTACGGGCGGTCGCCGAGCTGGTCACCGACTGGCGCGGGCAGCAGGGCGTCGACGTCCCCGGCGCGCGGATCGTCCGTCACGACGGGAACCTCCTCATCCAGCGCTGACCCGGTGCTGGGAGCCTCCGGCGAGGCGGGGTCGAACTAGACTGGATGGCATGAGCAGCAGGCTCGGAACTCTGCTCTACGCCGCGGTCCTGGTGGTGGCGCTCGGCGCCGGTTGCGCCGTGCCTCGCGCCGTGCCGACCGCGGTCTCCGCGTCGATTTCCTCCACGTTTGAGAGCGACTCGTCACCCGGCAACGCGACGGGACCGTCACTGTCGGTGGTACCGACCTCGGCTCCACCCACCAGTTCGGCCCCGGTGCCGACGACGCGGACCTCGACGGCTGTCGCCCGTACGACCTCGACCACCAGCGCCGCCCGTACGACATCGACCACCGGCGCCACCCGCGCTACGACGTCCACAACCCAGGGTTGCGGGATCGCGTCGGCTCTTCTCGGCAAGGACCACACCGTGGTTCCGGGGAGCGCGAAGGTGGTGGCGCTGACCTTCGATGCCGGCGCCAACGCCGATGGTGTTGCGCCCATCCTGGCGACCTTGGCCGGGCGTCAGGCGCCGGGCACCTTCTTCCTCACGGGCACCTTCGTGAACGCCTTCCCCACGGCGTCACGGACGATCGCCGCGACGTACCCGATCGGCAACCACACCCAGAACCACAAGGACCTGACCCGGCTGGCCGCGGCCGATGTGCTGGCTGAGATCCGTTCGGGCGCCGCATCGATCCAGAAGGTGACCGGCGTGGACCCCCATCCGTACTTCCGCTTCCCCTACGGCGCCGTGGACGCACGGACCATCGCCCTGGTCAACGCCGAGTGCTACGTGCCGTTCCGATGGACGGTCGACACCTGGGGCTGGAAGGGGACGGCCGGCGGGATGAGCGCCGACGAGGTGCTGCGGCGAGTGGTCGGTGCGCTGCGGCCCGGGGCCATCGTCCTCATGCACGTCGGTTCGAACCCCGACGACGGAACCACGTTCGACGCGGACGCCCTGGCGCGGACGATCGACCAGATCAGAGCTCAGGGCTACACCCTCGTCACACTCGAGCGCGTCCTGCCGTCCACCCCGTGACCGCCGCCGTGATCACCGGCAAGTCACCCGAACGGGCTGGGCTAGGGTTTCCCCGTGGATCTGCGCGATGTCTCCGAAGACCTGTCCCAAGTCCTGTACACCAAGAGCCAGCTCGACGAGCGGCTCGTAGAGATCGCCTCACAGATCGATGACGACTACCGGGGCGAGGACCTGCTGCTCGTCGGCGTGCTCAACGGCGCGGTGATGGTGATGGCCGACCTGTCCAGGGCGCTGAGCATCCACTGCGAGATGGACTGGATGGCGATCTCCTCGTACGGCTCCGGCACCTCCAGCTCGGGCGTCGTCCGGATCCTCAAGGACCTCAACTCGAACCTCCTCGGACGCCACGTGCTCGTCGTCGAGGACATCGTCGACACCGGCCTGACGCTCGCGTACCTGCTCGAGAACCTCCGCTCCCGCAAGCCTGCGAGCCTGGAGGTCATGGCCATGTTCCGCAAGCCGGAGGCGGCGCGCAACGAGATCGACGTCAAGTACGTCGGGTTCGACATCCCCAACGAGTTCGTCGTCGGGTACGGCCTCGACTACGCCGGCCGCTACCGGAACCTCTCCGGCCTCGGCACGCTCGCCCCGCACGTGTACAGCTGAGCTGCGGT
>Ga0182021_10000887_pt1 | contig 33845 bp, 31 predicted proteins | sample 612E3MmetaG_FD_120493 | JGI IMG/M metagenome (GOLD analysis project Ga0182021, IMG submission 120493) | Permafrost microbial communities from Stordalen Mire, Sweden - 612E3M metaG (Illumina Assembly) | ecosystem: Environmental > Terrestrial > Soil > Wetlands > Permafrost | place: Sweden... | reverse complement strand
GATACGGGAACAGAGACTGACCACTGGCGCACCGGCGCCCGCTCCGGCTCCGAAACCGGCAACCACTCCGGCGCCCGCTCCGGCTCCGAAACCGGCAACCACTCCGGCGCCCGCTCCGGCTCCGGAAGCGACGCCGGCACCGGCACCGGCTCCCGAAGCAACACCGGCACCGGCTCCGGAAGCGACACCGGCACCAACACCGGCTCCCGAAGCAACACCGGCTCCGGCTCCGGAAGCGACACCGGCACCAACACCGGCCCCGGAAGCAGCACCGGCGCCCGCTCCGGCGCCATAGGCTCTCTGACGCCGTCACGGATTCGCCGGGTCCCCTGGAACGCCGGAACGCCCGAGGTCTCTCGGCCACACCCGGACCATCCCTGTATCCTCGGAGATCGCGCATGGCAGATGTCAGGATTGAGCGGGCACTGGTCAGCGTCTACGACAAGACGGGGCTCGTCGCCTTCGTCCAGGGTCTGATCGCGCTCGGCGTCGAGATCATCTCCACCGGCGGAACGCGCAAACTCCTCCTCGAAAGCGGCGTCCGCGCCCTCGACGTCAGCGAATACACCGGGTACCCCGAGATGATGGACGGACGCGTCAAGACGCTCCACCCGCGCGTGCACGGGGGGCTTCTCGCCGTCCGCGACAACCCCGAACACCTCAAGGCCATGAAGGACAACCAGATCAAGCGCATCGACATGGTCGTGGTGAACCTCTATCCCTTCGAAGCCACCATCGCCAAGCCGGGCGTCACGCTGGGCGAGGCCATCGAGCAGATCGACATCGGCGGCCCCAGCATGATCCGCTCCTCCGCCAAGAACCACGCCTGGGTCACCGTGGTCACCAGTCCCTCCCAGTACGTCCGGGTGCTCGCGGAGATGAAGAAGAACGGGGGCGCCACGACGCTCGAAACCCGTTCCGAACTCGCCCGCGAGGTCTTCCGCCTCACCAGTCACTACGACCGTGCCATCGCAAACTACCTCGAAACCCAGTCCGGCGCCCCGGGCAAGCACCCGGCCGTCCTCGACCTCGCATTCTCCAAGGTCGCCGAACTCCGCTACGGCGAAAACCCGCACCTGACCGCCGCCTTCTACCGTGACAAGGCCTGTGACGAGCCCGGCGTCGGCAGCGCCAAGGTCGTCGCGGGCGGCGCACTCTCCTACAACAACTACCTCGACGCCGACGCCGCCTTCGAAATCGTCAAGGAATTCGACCGCCCGGCCGCCAGCGTCATCAAGCACACCAACCCGTGCGGCATGGCCGTCGCCGACACCCTCAAAGACGCATTCCTCGCCGCCTACAGCGGCGACCCGGTTTCCGCATTCGGCGACATCATCGGTCTCAACCGTCCGCTCGACCTCGACACCGCCCACGCCATCCTCACGCCCAAGAACAAGCCCGAGGGCGTGGTCGTCAAGGTGGACATCATCATCGCACCGGGGTTCGACCCGAAGGCCGTCGAGCTCATCCGCACGGCCCGCAAGTGGGGGGCGCTCACCCTCTTCCTCGAGACCGGCCCTCTCACCGGTTCCTACAAGAACCGCGGGATGAACATGCGCACCGTCACCGGGGGGTGTCTCGTCCAGGACCGCAACTTCGCCACCTGGGTCGAAAAGGACCTCAAGGTCGTCAGCCGGCGCATCCCCACCGCCAAGGAAATGAAGGACCTCTACTTCGCGTGGATCGTCGCCAAGCACGTCAAGTCCAACACCATACTCCTGGCCAAGGACGAGACCGTGGTGGGTGTGGGGGCCGGACAGATGAGCCGCGTCGACTCCGCCATGATCGCCGTCTACAAGGCCGGCTCCCGCGCCAAGGGAAGCGTCTGCGCCTCCGACGCATTCTTCCCCTATCCCGACGGCGTCGAGATGGTCTCGAAGGCAGGCGTCACCGCCATCGTCCAGCCCGGCGGCTCCAAGGGCGACGAAGGCGCCATTGCGATGGCCGACAAGTACGACACCGCAATGCTCTTCACCGGCATGCGACATTTCCGCCATTAAGATTCCCTCGGCGTCGGACGGGACGAGCATGACCCGGGTCAAGATCTGCGGGATCACGAGAGCCGAAGACGCACAGGCCGCCGCGAGCGCCGGGGCCGACGCCATCGGCTTCGTCTTCGCCCCCAGCCCCCGTCGCGTCCGGCCCCGCCGCGCGCGCGACATCGCGCGGTCCCTGGATCCCGGGCCATGTGTCCTCGTCGGCGTCTTCGTCGATGAAACCCCCGACCGCATGACCGAAATCGCCCGGGAGGTCGGACTCCACGTCCTCCAGGTCCACGGGACCGAATCCCCCGCATTCGTCCAGGAAATGCTTTCCCGCGGCTTCGACGTGGTCAAATCGTTCCGTCTGGGCGCGGACGCGGATAGCCCCGCAATGCTCAAGGATTTTCGTCCGACGGCCTTCCTTCTGGACGCCTATGTCCCCGGGAAACCCGGGGGGACCGGAAAGACCTTCGACTGGCGCCTGGCGCTCGACGCCCGGCGCTTCGGGCGCATCATCCTCTCGGGCGGACTCGGCGTCGATAACGTCCGCGAGGCCATCCGCGTCGCCTCTCCTTATGGCGTCGACGCGTCGAGCCGCCTCGAGACGCGCCCCGGGGTGAAGGACCATCGGCTCGTGAAGGAATTTATCGACCTCGTGAAGTCGGCCTCGCCCGCGGAATCCGTCCACGCCGCCGACGCCGCAACCTGGCCCCGCTGAGAGCCTCAAAAACCTTGACAAATCCCCCCGGCCGATTACACTGTTCTTCCGGCAACGACGCGCGCGCGCATCAGCCGGTGACCTTTGCCCCCTCACAGGAGACTCCGATGAAATACGATATCAAGGACATCCGGCTCGCCGAGGCCGGCAAGAAGCGCATTCTCTGGGCCAACACGGACATGCCCGTGCTCGAACTCGTCCGCAGGCGTTTCGCCGCGGAAAAGCCCCTCCGGGGTCTCCGTCTCTCCGCCTGTCTCCACATCACCGCCGAGACCGCCAACCTCGCCCGCACCCTCCAGGCCGCGGGCGCTAGCGTCGTCCTCTGCGGCTCCAATCCCCTCTCCACCCAGGACGACGTCGCCGCGAGCCTCGTCAAGGACTTCGGCATCCCCGTCTTCGCCGTACGAGGTGAAGACCACAAGACCTATTACCGTCACATCGTCGCCGCGCTCGACCATTCCCCTCACCTCACCATGGACGACGGGGCCGACCTCGTCAGCATGATTCACACCAAGTACCGCAAACTCGCCCGTCGGATCCTCGGCAGCATGGAGGAGACGACCACCGGCGTCATCCGTCTGCGGGCGCTCGAAAAGCAGCACGCTCTCCTTATCCCCGTCATTGCCGTCAACGACGCCCAGACCAAGTACCTCTTCGACAACCGCTACGGCACCGGGCAGTCCACCATCGACGGGATCGTCCGCGCCACCGGCATCCTCCTGGCCGGAAAGCGGATCGTGACCGCCGGCTACGGCTGGTGCGGCCGCGGCTTCGCCATGCGCGCGCGAGGCATGGGCGCCAACGTCATCGTCACCGAGATCAATCCCCTCAAGGCCCTCGAAGCCACCATGGACGGTTTCACCGTCATGCCCATGGCCGAAGCCGCCGCCGTCGGAGATGTCTTCGTCACGCTCACCGGCGACATCCACGTCATCGACGCCAAACACTTCCGCCGCATGAAGGACGGCGCCATCGTCGCCAACAGCGGTCACTTCAACGTCGAGATCAACATCCCCGCCCTCAAGAAGATGTCCAGGAAGGTCGTCAAGGGCGTGCGGAACTCCGTCGACCAGTACACCCTCAGGAACGGCCGGCGTATCTTCCTCCTCGCCGAAGGCCGCCTCGTCAACCTCGCCGCCGCCGAGGGGCACCCCGCAAGCGTCATGGACATGTCCTTCGCCACCCAGGCCCTCGCCACCGAATACTGTGCCAGGAGCCGCGGAAAGCTCGGCATCCGGGTACACAATGTCCCCGGCCGGGTCGTCGACTGGGTCGCCCGCCTCAAGCTCAAGGCCATGGGCATCCGGGTCGACACCCTCACCCGCGAGCAGAAGAAATACCTCGCCAGCTGGGAAATCGGAACCTGATCGACTCACCCGGGATTCCGGCCCGAACGCGCGCGCCGAAAAATCCCGGCACGTTCGCCGCCCGGCCCTGTGTTGCTGGACGAGGAACCCTTCGTCAGGAGAACTCGCTCCCATGTCCGACGTCGCCCCGTTCCAAGGCACCCGCTACAACCCGGAGAAGGTCCCCGACCTCTCGAAGGTCGTGGCCCCTCCCTACGACGTCATCGACGAAGCCCACCGTGCCCGGCTCGCCGTAAGCGACGAGCACAACGTCGTCCGGCTTATCCTTCCCACCGATGAGCCGGGCATGGACCGCTACACGCACGCCGCCGAACTCCTCCGACGCTGGCTGTCCGATCGCGTGCTCCTCCGCGACCCGGCGCCGGGCATCTACGTCGTCCGCCAGGAATGGACGAGCGGACTTGAGTCTATCGAGCGGACGGGCTTCATCGCCGCCGTCCGCCTCGAGCCGTTTGGCGTTGGACACATCTACCCGCACGAGAACACCCTCTCCGCGCCCAAGGAAGACCGTCTCGCGCTCCTCAAGACGACCCGCGCCAACCTCAGCCAGGTCCTCGCGCTCTTCCCCGACGAACAAAAGGACGTGGACTCGTGGCTTTCCCGCGTGATCGCCTCGCCCCCGCTCGCCCAGGCAACCGACGATGCCGGTGTCGTCACGCGCCTCTGGCGCGAATGTCGCGACCGCCGCATCGCCCAACTCACCGAGTTCCTGGCCGAGCGCCCGCTCTTCATCGCCGACGGACACCACCGCTACGAAACCGCTCTCGCCTACCAGCGATTCTGCGCCGAAAACTCGGGTCCCCTCGCTCCCAATGCGCCCGAAAACTCTGTCATGATGCTCTGCGTCGCCATCAACAATAGCGGTCTCGTTACCCTCCCGACGCACAGGCTTCTTCCCGGCGACACAGTAAGCCCGGACACCCTGATTCCGCGCCTCTCCAAGGATTTTGATGTCCACCCAATTGCAACGTTTTCACGCAAAGCGGGGGAGTTGGACGGAATCCTCACATCCGACGCAACCCCAAACCTGATGATACTTTACGTAGGAAAGAACCGTCCGCCTCTCCGGGTCAGCCCAAGGAAGCCCCTTGCGGTTCTTGCCCGCATGTCGGACCGTAGCCAAGCTTGGCGTACGCTCGATGTGAGTATTTTACAATATGCGATTCTTGAGGGATTACTCGGGCTCACCCTTGAGCGCGTAACTCATGGCGCCAGAATCGGTTACGTCCACCAGGCCGACGAGGCCGCTCGGCGGGTCGATAGTGGCGAATTCGCCGCGGCGTTCCTGCTGCGTCCGACCCCCGTCAGCGCCGTGGCCGCCGTCGCCTCAACCCTCGAAAAGATGCCTCCAAAGAGCACCTTCTTCTATCCTAAAGCCCTTACGGGCATGGTGATACGGCAACTACAAAGTCCATGATCGGCACGTCCGCGCACCTTTCCACAACCATAAACCAATGTCGCAACAAGGGCATAGGGCGCAATACCACCGGAAGAACCGCAAATAGCTTTGACCCTCTCCCACCCCCCTCTATAATTCACACGGGGAACCTGCATGTGGCGGGTCCTCCTTCATATCAGGGGACCTTTACCAACGCACCGAAAGGGGGTGATTTGAATGTGCAAGAGAAAGGGCTTTACTCTGATTGAGCTGCTGGTGGTTATTGCTATTATTGGTATCCTGGCGGGGTTCCTGCTTCCCGCACTCGCAAAGGCTCAGGAAGCCGCGCGTCGAGCATCCTGCATGAATAGCGTCCGACAGGTTGGTCTGGCGTTCATTCAGTGGGCAGGGGACCACGACGACAGCTTCCCAGAGACGGTCGATGCGTCCGGGGCGCTGCAAGCCGGTCTCGACCAGACCGGGGCTCTGAACAATGCCGCAGGGCCTGGCCGCTCGGCGTTTGCTCAGCTGCTCAAGAATGGATACATAACGACCACCAAGGTGTTCATCTGCCCCAGTTCGAAGGACCGGAATGCTTCGGATACGGCCACCTTCCCCACTGACTTCAAGAACGCTACGCTGCAGAGTCTGATCTTCACGCAGACTCAGTGTTCTTACGGGTGGGACATTACCAAGAAGCACACGGCTGACGCGACTGCGGCTATCCTCGCCGACAAGCCTAGAACGGCGGACGGCACGGCTGCGGGTCAGGCGGGTAATGTGGACAACAATAGCAAGAATCACAATGAGGAAGGGCAGAACGTGTTCTACAACGATGGTCACGTCAAGTGGGGAACCACGCCCAAGCCGGATTCCGGGAGCGATCCCGACATTTATCTGGTGGGTGGCGATACGGTGAACCCTTGGCCGGCGTCCACTTGGGACTCCAAGATCGTCCCGTAGAAAACGGCACAGTCAGAGCGAAGCGGTCCCGGCAAAGACCGGGACCGCTTCTTTTTTTGTACGCCCCCGGCGTTCGGGACCGTCTCCCTTCTTTCATACGCTCAGGATGCGCCGTCGGATTCGCCTTGACTCACCCGTAAATTCGCCCATCATTAGGAACGGCTGAAGGAGGAAAGAAGCATGGCCGATCCGAATACCCAACCGTCGCCGACACCGCCGCCGCTGCGTACGTCGGCAGGGAATACCGCCTGGGACGTCCTGATAGTCCTCGGCGGTATCGTGCTTGGCCTGGCCCTTCTCGCAGCGTTTATGCTCCCGGTACGGGCAGGGGGGGGATACGCCCCCCGCGCAGCGTGCATGAACAACGCCCGGCAGATCGGCCTGGCAATGTTCCAGTACGCCGACGACCACAACGACTACTACCCGCCTCTTGTCGACGTGGAGGGGAAGAAGTGTCCCGTCGTGTTCACGGAGAACGGCGAACTGCGCCGGGATTTGGAGGCCCTGCGCCACCATTCCCGGTCCGCCTTCGCTGTCCTCCTCAAGGAAGGCTACCTTACCACGACCAAGGTCTTCATCTGTCCGAATTCCAAGGATCGGCTGCCTCCGGCTTCGTTCCCAACGGACTTCAAGACGGCCAACCTCAGGGATCTCCTTCTCGGCGAGAACAACTGTTCCTACGGCTGGGACCCCACCAAGATGCACACGGCCGACGCAATGTGTGCCATCGTCGCCGACAAACCCAGGAAGACGCCTGGTCCCGAAGGAACCGTAGACAACAACAGCGAAAATCACAAAGACGAAGGGCAGAACATCTTCTATAACGACGGCCATGTGAGGTGGGCGACCACGCCCAAGCCCGATGCGGGCAGCGACCCGGACATCTACACGGGTTCCACCGAACCCGGCAAGGAGTACTGGAAGTCCGCCTCGGACGCGAAGATCATTCGCTGAGCAGGGGTCGGATGAGGTGGAGACGCCCCGGCCTTCAGGACCGTCTCCGTGTTGCGAGGGAGCCGCCGACTCCCTCTCGGCGCCATGCAAAGGAGGCAAGCCATGGCCACGCGCAGGGGATTCACTCTCATTGAACTGATCGTGATGGTCGTCGTTTTGCTGGTACTCCTTGGGTTCCTCTTCGGGTATGCCGTGCGCGCCGCCCGGGAGAAGGCACGCCGTTTGCATTGCTCTAACTCTCAATGTCAGATCAGTCTTGCCATGATCCAGTACGCCGGCGACCACGACGATGCGTTCATGCCCCTAGTGGATGCGGCCGGAAACGAAGTCCCGGCTGTGGCCAAGGACGGAACGCTCTCGACGCTCCCAGCACGGTCCGCTTTTGCCGTCCTTCTGAAGCAGGGATATCTCACCACAAATATCGTATTCATCTGCCCGGCGTCCGCCGACAGGATTCCGGCGCATTTCCCGACCGACTACAAGAACGCCGCGCTCAAAGACCTCGTCCTCCAGGAGTCCGAATGTTCCTACGGTTGGGACCCAACCAAGAACCACACGGCGGACGCGACCTGCGCCATCCTCGCGGACAAACCGTCGAAGGACGTGTCGAAGGTCAACGAAGGAACACCCGCCAATAACAGCGACAACCACGGGAAAGCGGGGCAGACCGTCTCCTATAACACTGGTATTTGGAAGTGGAGCGCCACGCCCAAGCCCGAGGCCGGTGACGACCCCGACATCTACACCGGCTCCACCGCACCCGGCAAGGAGTATTGGAAGTCCACCTGGGACGCCAAGATCATCCGGTAGGCGCGCAAGACTTGCGGAGAAGTGCTATGGATTCGGGCGAAATCGTCGACTATCTCGCCGAACTCGCCGAAAAACTCAGCGTCGAGGTCCGCTGGGAAGGACTCATCGGCGACGGGGGGATCTGCGAGCTCCGCGGCAAGCGCTACCTCTTCGTCGACCGTTCGCTCGAGCTCGCCGGACAACTCGACGTCATGGCCGACGCACTCTGCATGGAGCCGCTCGACGACGTCTACGTCCTTCCCGAGGTCCGCGACATCCTCGACCACGCCCGCGCCGCAAGAAAAGCCCGCGATGAGCGTCAGTCCCGGTAGAGTTTGTGCGTGCGGATGTATTCCGCGACGGCGGGCGGCACAAGTCCCGAGATGCTCTCTCCCGCGCGGACGCGTCGCCGGATCTCCGTCGACGAAACATCCACCGGCGGAATCTCCGTCGCCGCCGACTTGAGTTTCCTCACCATCCCCGCCGGAAGATGGGGCTTCAGTTCATCCAGCCGGTCCAGCACGAACCCCGGCCTCGTCACCGGCACCAGCGTGCACAGTCGCGATAGTTTCCGCACGTCGTGCCAGAGATGAAGTTCGAACGCCTGGTCCGCCCCCATCAGAAAGAAAATCTCCGTCCCCTCGCCCAGGCGCGTCAGTTCCGCCGCAACCGTGTCCACCGTGTAGCTCGGCCCCGTCCGCCCGAGCTCCGCGTCCGACACCTCGAAACCCGCAATGCCGTCAATCGCCAGTCTCACCATCTCCAGGCGATGCCGGGCGTCGGTGAGCGGCGCGCTCTGCTTGTGGGGCGGCACCCGCGCCGGGACAAAAAGCACCCGGTCGAGCGCAAGCCTGGTCCGGCACTCCCTCGCCACGTGCAGGTGCCCGTTATGGATGGGGTCGAACGACCCGCCCAGAATCCCCTCCCGCATGTCGCCCTCCGGGGGTATAATCACCTTGTCGGCTGGAACCGCGCCAAGCCCGACGCGCGCGATTGTAGTGAAAGGGGCCCATCGTGTCAAAAGCAAACGCTCGACCTGCATGGCTCGCGACATGCGCCGCCGCTCTTTCGCTCGCCGCGGTGCTTTCCCTGGTCGCGTGCGCGTCGGCCGCCGAGGAAAAACCCATACCTGAGCCCCCCAAAGTTCCCCGCGATATCCAGTACGCCGATGACGACTCAACCGAGGGACCGACCCAATCGCCCATCACCCCGCGCACCGAGCCTGTCCCGCCCGACGCCGTCAAAGGCTTCCTCGTGCTCTCGAGCGGCGATCGCGTCGAAGGGGCCATCCACCTCACGCGCGACGCCGTCCTCAAGTTCTACCACGCCGAGAAGAAAACCCTTCTCAGCCTCCGGCTGAGCGAGCTCACGCACATCGAGCAGGAGCCCACCGTCGAGCGCATGGAGAAAGAGTGGCGGTGGCTCGAAAACGCCAACGACCAAAAGGTCTACACCGGCAAGGAATACCCCGTGCGGGAACTCGAAACCGTCCTCCACACAAAGGACGGCCGCACCCTCAGGGGCGAGCTGACCGCGCTCCTTTTCGTCGTCAACGACAATGGCCAGCAGCGCTTCGTCCTCCACCGCCGGCAAAAGGGCGACCCCGGACAGAAGCTCTCCGACCTCCTCTACGTGAAGCTCGTGGACTTCCGCCAGGTCGCGAAAAAGACCGACAACAAGGAAGAGCCCCCGAAAACCCAATAGCGCCCTCCGTGGGCGCCCTCACGACCGATTTTGTTTGAAATGCCCTCCACGTGTGGTACCATTCACCTCTCAAGACAGGCCGATTTTCATGACCGGAGCCGTCCATGCGATGCATCTACTTCGACTGCTCTAACGGCGCCTCGGGCGACATGATCGTCGCCGCGCTCCTGGACGCCGGTCTCCCGCTCCAGACGCTCCGCCGCGAACTCAGACGCCTCAACCTCCCCGGCTACCGCATCAAGGCCGCGAAGGTTGCGCGTCGAGGCATCGCCGGCACCCAATTCGACGTCGTCGTCCATGCCCGCCGGCATGAGCACCGCCGCCTCAAGGACGTCCTCGACATCGTCCGCCGGAGCACGCTCAGCGACCGCGTCCAAGGCGACGTCGAGCGCATCTTCCGCCGCCTCGCCCGCGCCGAAGCCTCCGTCCACGGCACCACCCCCGACAGAATCGCCTTCCACGAAGTGGGGGCGGTGGATTCCATCGTCGACGTGGTCGCCGCCGCGGTCGCACTCGAACAGCTCGACGTCACCGAGATCGCCGTCAGTCCCTTTGCCGTCGGAAGCGGCACCGTCGTGTGTCAGCACGGCCGGTTCCCCGTCCCGGCGCCCGCCGTCGTCGAACTCCTCAAGGGTTTTCCCGTCGTCCCGGGCGAGCTCGAAATGGAACTCACCACCCCCACGGGCGCCGCGGTCCTCACCACGCTCGGCGGACATTTCGGCAAAATGCCCCCCCAGACCATCGAGTCCGTCGGGTACGGGGCAGGGGCCAGGGACCCCGCGGAAATGCCCAACCTCCTGCGCGTCATCATCGGCGAGAAACTCTCCCCCGCGCAGTCCGACCGCATGTGGGTGCTCGAAACCAACATCGATGACATGCCCGCCGAGCTTTTCGAGGTGCTGTTTGAAAAACTCTTCGCGGCGGGGGTAATGGACGTCTTCACCACCGCCATCCAGATGAAAAAAGGCCGGCCCGCGGTCAAGCTCTCGGTCATCGCCCCCGGCGAAGTCCGCTCCCGCGCAGAGGAAATCATCTTCCGCGAAACCACCACCTTCGGCATCCGTGCATACGAGGTGGAGCGTCGGAAGCTCGAGCGCCAGTCGGTGCAGGTGCGCACCCGCTTCGGCCCCGTCCGCGTCAAGCTCGGCCGCATGCACGGTGAACTCCTGACGGCTTCCCCGGAGTACGAAGACTGTCGGCGTGCCGCCGCTCGGAGCGGCGAACCCCTCAGGGAAGTCTACGAGGAGGCCAGGCGCGCCGCACACCTCCTCGCGTCCTCCATCCAGGCGACGGGTCCCACGGGTCGAAGCGGGACAGGTTCCCGCAGGCGGAAAAAACGATGACCCTCCTCGCCCAGGAGTCCGGCATCCTTCCGGAACACTGGTGGATCTGGGCGCTCTTCCTCGCCGCCCTCATCCTTCTCATGATCATTCCCCGCCGGCTCGCCCGACGCTCCCGGGTTCTCGACGACCCCGCCCGCGGACCCTCCCCGCACGAGTCCCTCCGTCGGAGCATGGACCAGTTGCTCGTCGAACTCCAGGAAACCTCCCGCGAAATCAACGCCACCATCGACACCAAGATGATCGCGCTCAACCGTCTCATCGAAGAGGCGGACCACCGCATCGAGACCCTGCGGGAGCTGCGTCGGCCGGGCGGCGCCGCCGGAACCCCCGCCTCGCCCGCCCGCGAGGAGTTGCCCCTCTCCGCCGAGGCCCTCAAGCGCCGCGAGTTGGAACGCGAAATCTATCGCCTCGCCGACGAAGGAAAGACCGAGCTCGAAATCGCACGCATCACCCGGACGCCCAGGGGCGAGGTGGAACTGGTCCTCAGCCTGCGCCGCACCGCCCGGGACGAACCCACGCCGCGCAATGGCGCTTCGTAGCCGTCTCTTGACGCCTTGTGCCACGGACAGCCTGCCGGGGTTGCCTTTGGTCCTTGTGCCGCGGGTCCCGATTCATCGGGACGGCCCGTGTCTTGTTCTGACTTGCTTCTTCACCCCTCTCCCGCTTCAGGGGGAGAGGGCAGGGTGAGGGGGCTGCTTCTTCTTTGTGCCGCGGGTCCCGACCCATCGGGGCCGATGATACTGGAATCTCGTTGGGGAGCACCGAAGTTGACCACCGTTCTCATCGTCATCCTGTCCATCATCTTCCTGCTCTGGGTCGTGCGGTTCGTCGACTGCCTCAAGCTCCGCCACCAGGATCCGTTCCTGACGGCCGACCCCGCCGCCGCGGTGCCCAGTCCCGCGCCGTTCGTCTCCGTCCTCGTCCCCGCGCGCAACGAATCCGTCAACATCCGCCGCACCCTCGGCGCGCTTCTCTCCCAGAACTACCCGGCCTTCGAGGTCATCGTCGCCGACGACCGTTCCGAGGACGACACGCCCCGCATCCTCCGCGAGTTCGCCGACAGGGACCCACGTGTCCGGCTTCTGGAATTCCACGACCTCCCCGCCGGGTGGACCGGAAAAAACCACGTCCTCTGGGAGTCCGCCCGCCACGCCCGCGGTGAGATCCTCCTCTTCCTCGACGCCGACACCACGCTCGACCCCGGCGCTCTCTCCGTCCTCGCTTCCTACTTCATCGAGAACCGTCTCGACATGCTCTCCCCGCTCATCCGGAGCGAACACGGCTTCTTCTGGGAGCAGGTCCTCGGCCCTATCGCCGTCACCGCGCTCATGCTCCGGTTCCCCCTGCAGAAGGTCAACGACCCCAAATCCCCCGTGGCGTTCGCCGCCGGCCAGGCCCTCATGATCCGCGCGGACGTCTACCACGCCGTCGGCGGCCACCGGAGCATCCGCTCCTTCCTGCTCGAAGACATGGCGCTCGCACGGCTCGTCAAAAATCGCGGCTACCGCCTCCGCCTCGTCTACGGCTTCAACCTCGCCGTGACGCAGATGTTCTCCTCGCTGGGCCGCTTCTACACGGGCTGGACTCGCATCTTCTACTGCGCCCTCCAGGGGAACGTCCTGAGACTCTTCGCCGGCGCGCTCTTCCTCGTCATCTTCTCGCTCATGCCCTACGCCACGCTCGCCTTCGCCGGCCTTCGCCTCGCCCTCGGGTCCGGCGACTCGCGGACCGTCCTCCTCCTCGTCATGAGCCTTGTCCAGATCGCCGTCATGATGTCGCTGATGGCATGGCTGATCCGCATGGGGCGCGGCACTACCCGCTACATCGTCCTGCATCTCCCGGCCTGCCTCATCGTCACCGCCATTTTCTTCTCCGCCATCGCCGTGCACTTCTCCAAGAGCATCACGTGGAAAGGCATGGCCTACGACGTCCACGCGGAAAAACTCGACCTCCTTCCCGATGTGCCGGAACCTCCGCAGCGGGAAAAGCCGGAAGCTCGATAACCCCGTCCATTGGCTTTTGGGGTGCCACGGCCGGCTTGTCCAGCCGTGCGCTCATGCAAAGGGTAGTCCCGAGGGCCGTAAGAATTGACCACGCTTTTCATCGTCGTGGGGTTGCTTGTCCTGGCGGTCTGGATCGGGCGTCACCGCCAGGTCGCGCGGACGCTCCGCGAGGAGCCGAGTCTCGCGGCTGACCCCGCCGCTCCCCCGCCGAGCCCGGCGCCCCTCGTCTCCGTCCTCATCCCGGCCCGCAATGAATCCGCCAACATCTCCCGCGCCTTGGGCGCCCTTCTCTCCCAGAACTACCCCGCCTTCGAGGTCATCGTCGCCGACGACCGCTCCGACGACGACACGCCCCGCATCCTCCGCGACTTCGCCGCAAAGGACCCGCGCCTCCGGCTCGTCGAGATCCGCGAACTCCCCGGGGGCTGGACCGGCAAGAACCACGCCCTCCGCCAGGCCGCCGCCGTCGCCCGAGGCGACCTCCTCCTCTTCCTCGACGCCGACGTCGCACTCGACCCCGGCGCTCTCTCCGTCATCACATCGTACTTCCTCGCCAAGCGCCTCGACATGTTCAGCCTCATCCTTCGGCTCGACAGCCGGAGCTTCTGGGAGAAGGCCTTGCGCGTGCTCGCCGGGACCGTCCTCCTCTTCCGCTTCCCGCTCCGCCGGGTCAACGACCCCGGCTCGTCCAGCGCCTTCGCCAACGGCCAGCTCATCATGATGCGCTCCACGGTCTATCGCGCCGTCGGCGGACACGAGCGCGTCAAGTCCGTCCTTCTCGAAGACATCGCCCTCGCGCGTCTCGTCAAGAGCGAAGGACACCGCCTCGGATTGGCCTACGGGTTCAACGTGGCGGCCGCCCGCATGTACTCTTCCCTGGGCGACTTCGCCCGGGGATGGACCCGCATCTTCTATAGCGCCCTGGACCAGAGCCCGGCGAGGCTCCTTGCCGTCGCACTGTTCGTGAGCGTCTTCAACCTGTTTCCGTATTTCGCGCTCATCTTCTCGGGCGTTGACCTCGCGACCCGGGGCGTGACCGCCCCGCCCCTCGCTCTCCTGGGCGTCGCCCTCGCCCAGATCGCGCTTGTCCTCCGAATCATGGTGAGGCTCCACCGCGTCTCCCGCTGCGAAATCGCCTACGCACTCCTGCATCTTCCCGCGACCGTCATTCTCCTCGCAGTCCTCCTCCGGGCCGCCTCCCGGCGCTTCTCCCCGGCCGGAATCAAGTGGAAGGGCGTCCGATACGATACCCGCCATAGACCCTGACCCCGAAGGGTTCAAGTGATTTGGCCTAGGGCATCGCCTGGGATTCAAGGGGGGAGGGGGCTGGCGTGTAAGGTGCGGATTCTTCCCCCCGCCCCTTGGGGGAGAGGGGTGGCTGCTGCTGCTTTTCCCCTCTCCTCCTTCAGGGGGAGGGCAGGGCTTGCCCGCCAGCTTGTCCGTCCCGATGTGTCGGGACGAAGGAGAAAGCCTTGGCGACGGCGGGTGAGGGGGCGTTCCCTGGGCCATAGACCTTGTGAATCCATCGCCCCTCACGATGGCTTCAGAAGGATTCTTCTTCCGCAAACTGCCGGTCCACACGCTTCTTCATCGTCGTCCAGTCGCACTCGATCGCGCGCTCCGGACACACCCGCTCGCAGTGGTAGCAATAGACGCACCGCCACGCGAACTTCGGCAGGGGACCCAGGCGGATGTTCGCGGTGGGGCAACTCTTCACGCAGATGCCGCACTCCGTGCACTTCCCGGCGTTGATGCGCTTTCGCGGCGAAACGAAGAACAGCGCCGGTCGCGTCAACAGCACCGACAGGCGATGAAACCGGCCCCGCTCCCGCTCGAAGACCGGCACCAGCCCGCGCTCACCCGACCGGATCCTCTCCCGTCGTCCCAAGAGTCCCAGTCCGAACGCCTCGGCCGCGGCAAGCTCCCCTTCGTCCGGGTGCCCCAATTGCCGGTTCGTCCCGACGAACGGGGGATAGGTGTCGAACCCGAGGCACTGGAAGGCGTCCACCAGCGTCACGCCCTTCCGTGAAAGCATCTTCTGCATCTGGGGGAATGCGTCCCCGGCGTGCCCTCCCTCGCTCAGGAATCCGAACGCAAGTTTCCCCTCCATCCCGCGCAGGTCCCGGATGAACCACGCGACGTTGAAAGGCAGCTTGAAGTAGAACACGGGCGCGCCAAGTCCGAGAAAATCGTACTCCGCCAGTCGAGCGGGATCCGTCTTTTCCAGCTTCAGCAGATCGACCCGCGCCCCGGCCCGTTCGAGTCCGCGTGCAATGGCCCCGGCCACCTTCTCCGTGTTCCCCGTCTGCGAAAAATAGACGATCGCGACCCGCGGCTTTCCCGCCGAGATCCCGGTCACCGGGTTCGTCTCCTGCTCGCCGACACCCCGCTTCGATTTCTCACCCACTCTTCCGGCTCCTCTCGTCCAGCCATCTCGCCATCTCCTCATAGATGGCCTTCGGCTTCTCTTCAAATTCGAGGGTATGCTCGGCGTCCGGATGCACCGTCACCTCTTTCGGACGCGAGCCGAAGCGGTCGAAAAGCCTGCGGACCCTGTCGTTGTCGACGATACGATCGCGCCCGGCGAGCATCATCAAGAGAGGCGTCCTGAGCCGCTCCGCGTTTCGGCGGACAAAGCGCTCCAGCTTCCGCGTCTCGCGAAGGAACCGCGCCGTGCATCGCCCCAGCGACAGCTCGTCCCGTTCAATCCACGCAATGCGGTCCGGATTCGCGGTAAAAAGCCGGGCGTCCGCGAGCGGGACGTCGAAGAGCTTTCGCGGATTCACCAGGCACGCCGCGGCCGTTCCGAGCTTCGCCGCGAAACTCATGTCCGCTTTCGCCGCGAGTCCGGGCGTCACCAGGACCAGCGAATCCGCGAGATCCGGGTGAAGGATGCACCCGGCGCACGCCAGGCGCGCGCCCCACGAAATCGCTTCGAGGTGGACGGGAACGCCCCCGAGTCGCCGGCGGACGGACCCCACAAACTCCGCCAGGTCATCCACCAGCACCCGCCAGTCGCTCACGTCCCCGCGGAAGGCCTTGTTGAGCCCGGCCCCGCGCCGGTCCGGAAAAACCACCTCATACCCCGCCGACGCAAGTTGCCCGCACGACCCCGTATACCATCCGGAATGACTCCGGATGCCGTGCACCGCGACAACTACGCCCCGAGGCGTCCGGACCTCCCAGTGCCGCCAGGCGAGCTCCGCACCGTCCCGCATCGAAAGCGTCCGCATCCGTCCTTCCGCCTCTCCGTTCACGTCTCACCCGTCATCCGATCTCGAGCCTCTCCACGGTGTCCGTCTCCAACTCCGCCCGACGCACCGTCACTCCGAGGCCCGGCCCCCGAAGCCTTCTCGCCCGTCCGCCCCGCCCGAAGGTGATGTCTTCCTCCGTCAACCGGCGCCTCAAAAGATGCCGGTCGTAGCTCCCTTCCAGGTACAGGAGATCGCGCACCGAGCACGCCACCGCCCGGCCCGCCGCCGACAGGATCGACGTCTCCCCCGGGTGGCATCCCAGTTGGATCCCCATCCGGTTGTCGATGGCGAGCCGCGCGAGCCGCAAGAGCGGGATCATCCCGCCGTTCTTCGAGATGCGAAGGTTGAACGCGTCGCACAGCTTCCCGTCGATCGCCAGCTGTGCGTCCCGCTCGCTCACCAGCGACTCGTCCAGCATCACCGGGATGGGACACTTGTGCCGGATCTCCGCAAGCGACATCGCCTCCGCCGGACTCACCGGCTGCTCCACCCACGAGACGCCCGATTTCTCGAGCCGCCTCATGATCTTCGGCACGTCCGCGCACGGCCACGATCCGTTCGCGTCCACCCGCACGTCCATCCCTCGTCCCAGCCACCGGCGCATCCGCGCCACGAACTCCGCCTCCCGCTCCACCTCCGGGCCCACCTTCAGCTTCACGTCGCGGAACCCGTAGAGCCGCCGTCCGACCGCGCTCAAACCCGACGACCCCATCGACATCACCACGCCGTACCGCACCTCGTCGCGGGCGTGTGCAATGGAAACAAGGTCGGGAAGGAATTCGATGAGCCGGGCAAGGGGAACGTCAAAGACGCGTCCGGCGGCGTCCAGCAGTGCAAGTTCCAGCCCGGAGCGTGCCGCGCATTGGGGCCTGAGCGGGTCCGGGCCGAACCCCAGCTCACCCGCAAGTTCCGCGGCTTCCGCAAAGCTCCCGCACCGCGCCCCCAGCAGACCCTCACCCGCCGGGCGCAGAGTTTCGAAACACGTCCGGGGCGTTTCCCCCGTCACGTATTCGCGCGGAACCCCTTCGCCGAAACCCGAAACCCCGTCCTCCGTCGTCACCTCGACGACGATGCTGTCCGACTCCATCCGCTCGAGCGTGGCGGTCCTCAGCGTCGTCCGCAGTCCCGCCCGGACGTGCCGAACCGTCACGCGCTCGATCTTCATGGCTGGTCCTGGAAGGTGAAGTCGTCGTCCGTCAGTCCCACGTTCAGCTGCAGGTCCCGCCAGCCGTAGTCCTCCACCATGCGTCCGCCGGCGTCATAAAACACCGTGTGCACCGGAAGGAGGGTCTGCAGGTCGAACCAGATGACCATCTTCGAGACGTCGACGTCCAGCAGCTTCGGTTCGAGCATCACCTCGAAGCACTGCACCTTGTGGCCGGCCTCCGCCGCCGGCGGCGACGCCTTGACCCACCCCAGGTTCAGCTTCTTCGCCCGCCCGTAGATGTCCACGATCTTCTTCATCAGGTTATTGTACCCGGCGACGTCCGGCGGGTACCGCCCGTACATCCGGACGATCGTGGAGTCAAGGGAGAACCTCAGCGTCTTCTTGACGGTGAGGATCCTCACCACCCCCTCCGGACGCACCAGGATCTTGTTGTCGTTGGACCCGGCCACGTAGATCAGCTGCCGCCCCTTGTACCGCTCTCCGATCCACTCCAGCCGCAGCGATTGCGGCTCGAACCGATCGTAAAAGTCTATCTCTTCCTCCGGCTTCAGCGCGTCCCCCACCATCTCCGTCCGGAAGAGCACACAGTGGAAATCCCTCGCCACCAGCACCTTGCCGAATGCAATGTCCAGGAACTGCTCGAAGCGCCGCGTCCCCTCGTCGCGGCGGGGGGGGTCCGGCTTGACCGGAACAACAGGCGTCGGCTCGCCCCCGCGGGGCTCCTCTCCGATGCACCCCATGCCCGCGAAAGCAATCAGCGCCAGGAAAATCGCCGGGGCCGCCTGCCGCAGACACGACCGCTCCGGTTGAGGCCACGACCTCAAGATCACCATGGTTTCTCCGCTATTCTTTTCCCGTGCGCAGGTCGAAGTGCTTGTCCGTGTATTTCGGATTGATCTCCACGTCCGTGTAGCTGTATTCCTCAAACGCGTTCCGCTCCCAGTCGTAACACTTCAGATACGCCGGGTAGTTGAATTCCTCGTCGATCAGCAGTTCGACCTTCCAGCAATAGTACTGCGGCTTCTGCGGCATGTATCGGAAGAACTTGTAGCACGGGCGGCCCGCATAGGTGGTCTTTCCCTTGTACTTGGAACGGACGTCGGGGGCGGCGATCTTGAACTGCCGGGCCAGTCCCGCCATCATCCGTCCCAGTCCCGCCTCCAGCACCGTGTGTCTCGAGTACTTGAGCGCCTCCGCCGAATCCGGCACGATGTCCACCGTCAACCATCCCATCGGTCCGCCCGGCGTCGCCTTGAGCTTCCCCCCGTTCTTCCCCTCGGTGTAAGTCACCCGGCGTCCCTTCGCCGGACCTTCCACCCACTGCATGTAGATCGAGAACGGGTTCTTCCGCTCGCGCAGAAAGATGACCTGTTTCTCGCCCAGGTCGGTCATGTCCGCCAGGCGCTCCCGCCGCGTAAACGTCGCCCGCAGCGTCTCCACCGTTTCCCACCACTTCAGTCCCTTGGCGATGAGCTCCGGCGCCGAGGGCTCCTTCTCCACCGAGTCGCTCTCCGCCGGCGCCGGGGACTCCTTCTCCTGCGAGCCGGTCTCCGCCGGCGCCGGGGTAGAGCCGTCCTCCTGCGCCGACAGGCGCCCCGCGCCCAACAGCGCCATCCATACTACCAGACTCATCGTCCCCAGTCGCGCCATTTCCGCTTCCCTGGACCCACTCAACATCTCACGTTCTCAGCCTCTTCCTCAGCGTCTCAGCGTCTTCTTCACCCAATCTCACCGTCTCCTCGACGGGAAGCCTCTTCCAGTAATCCACTTCGCCGACGAGGAAGCGGTGCTTGTATTGCTCGCCGCATCCGCCCGTTTCCGCAAGGTGTTTCTGTTTCATCCCGTCGAACGTCCCCGGCCTCACCACGTGCAGCACCGGGCCGGCCAGGCGTCCCGAATCCCGCTTCGACCGGTATTCCACGTTGATCGAGCCCAGGTGCTCCTCGAACCTCCGCAGGAACTCGCGCCACGATTCCCTCGTGCATCCCTTCTCTCTCTCCGCCGCTAGCGAGTACCCGCACGGGTCGCCCGACATGGGACTGAAAACACACCCGTTCGAGAGGCCCTTCCACCCTGACCCCCTCGACTCCGCCCCGTCCATCCGGTCGCGCGCTTCTCTCACCCCCTGCACCACCTGAAACTCCGACACCTTTTCCCCCGTCATCGAACTGAAAGCATGTCCCTTGCCCAGGAACTCGATCTCGGGCGTCTTCCCGAAAAACCCGCTCACCCGCACCAGGTCCATGATGTTGTACCGGTAAAGACCGCTCGACGTCGTGAGCAGGATGTAGTAGTTCCGCCCGCTCTGGAGTTCCTGGGCAAGCAGCACCGTGGGGCTCCGGCTCTCGATCTCCTCTTCCGGGATGAACTCGAAAAAGTGGCTCAGGATGTCGAGCACCCCGCTCGATCCCTCGTCCCCGCGCACCGGGATGCTCATCCGTCCCTCGCTCGCTAGAAGTCCGATCTCGCGGACCGGGACCTCCCCGAAATACTCGCCGTATCGTCCCAGCATCAGTCCGCACCCGGCGCCCTTCCAGTTCCCCACCAGCCGCAGGTCCGGCCAATAGTCCTTCGGAAGCAGTCTCCCCGTCCGCGTGATCAGTTCTTCCAGCGCCCGTGCCCGCTCCGGGTCCGGCACGAGGAACGGACGCACCCGCTCCCGGATCTCTCCCGGGATTTCCCACGAATCGCCCACCGTCCCGTCCCGGATGTCCCGCACGATTCCTTCGCGGTTCTCGTCCACCGCGTGCACCACCGACAGCACGCTGCTCGGGTTCGCGCTGACGATCATCGACACCCGGCCGCCCGCCGCGATTCGTCCCGTCAGGTAATACCGGCTCGCCGCGTGCTTCACCCCCGCCGCTTCCGCAGGCGGCACGAACCTCCGTCGCATGACCCCGGGCAGCCTCTCCGCCGTCAGTCCCGAAATCGCCCCGCACGGAATCCCCGACTCCGTCGTGCTCTCGTTCGCGCTCGACACGATCCGCAGCGCCTTGTGCTCAAGCGCCGGAAGGTGTTCGACCGACACCGCGTGTCCCCACACGTGCCAGCCGAACTGATACTCCCGCAAAAACGTCTCCGTCACGGGGATGTACTTCGGCCGGCTGTACGTCCCGCTCGTCACCGCGAACATCACGAGGCGTTCCCCGCCGCCCACCAGGGCGCGTGGCTCTCCGCGTTTCGCGCGCTCAATATAGGGCTCGAACGCGGAGTAATCGGCCACCGGGAGCGCCCGGCGAAAATCCTCCACCGAACGCACGCCGCCCAGGCCCCGCTCCCGTCCGAAATCGCTCTCCCCGTTCCGCCGGATCTTCGCCAGCAGCGTCTCGGCTTGCGCCGCGCCCGGGTCCTGCGCCGCGCGCTCAAACCGCCGGAACAGCCTCCCCGCCTGGAACCGCAGAACCCGGCTCGCCACCCCCTCCACGCCGATCACCCCGATACCCTCCGCCCCGCTCTCCTGCGAGGTCTTCCGAGTCCCGATGTCCCCATCGGGATTCCCCTGCTCCCCTGCTCACCTGCTCTGACTCTCTTCCAGGGCCGTCTCGAAGAACTGCACCACCCGTCGGCTGTATTCGGCACGGGCGACGTCCACGGCCTCGTTGTGGTCCGCCTCCGGGACCATCCACAGTTCCTTAGGGCCCCCCGCAAATCCCAGCAGCATCTTCGCCTGCGTCGTCTCGATGTAGCTGTCCTTCTCCCCGTGAACGAAGAGAATCGGGACCGCAAGACGCCTCAGCGCCCGCTCCACCGACGCGCACCGCACCCCCATCCGGTGTTCCGCAAGCCTCATGGACAGTCTCCGGAACACCGACATCACGAAGTCGGGCCGGCTCAGGAAAAGCAGGATGGGGTCGAGAAAAATCGGACTCCAGCGTCGCATGTAGTTGTGCAGCGTGTGACTCGTCGAGAAGCCCCCGTCCGAGACGATCCCGCGGACCGACTCCTCCTCCGCCCCGACCACGATCGCCGTCGATGCCCCGCGGGACACGCCGAAGAGTCCGATCCGCGCGTCCCGCGTGTCCGCTCGCCCCGAAAGATACTTCAGTGCCGCACGCAGGTCGCTCACCTCGTGCTCCGTCACCCAGGGTCGCGGGGAATACCCCGGCGGCCGCTCGCTGTCCCCGTGTCCCCGAAAATCGAACGCGAACACCCGGAACCCCGCCTCCCGCAGAAACGCCGCGTTCTTCACCGCCGAATGCCGGTCCGCCCCATACTCGTGACAGAACACGATCACCGCTCTCCCCCGGCCGCCGCTCTTCCCTCCCCCGGCACCCGCCGCCTCCCGGTCGCTCTCGCCCGTCGCCTCCGCCAGCGTCCCCGCCAGCCGCTGTCCGTCCGACGTCTCGAAGACCACGTCCTCCCCCTCGAGACGGTCTTCTCCCGCGGCCTCCGGACGCACCGTGATGTTCATGAAGAGATTGGCAGTGATGGGAAGGTACCGGATCGCGATGAAGACCGTCTCGGCGACCGCTACCAGAAGGAATGCGGAGATCACGATGGTGACAATCACCGCTCACCCCTGAATCGGAAGAGGCAGGAGAAGAGAAGGAGAGGGTGTGAAGCCTCCCGCGCCGCTGCCCGGCACTTCCCCGTCCGACCACAGGCGAAACCCGCCGGCTCGCCCGCTCTCAGCCGCCCTCGGCGCCCGCGTCATACCGTCGGACGATCAGACTGATGTTCTGTCCGCCGAAGCCGAACGAGTTCGACATCGCCGTGTCCACGGGGTGCTCCCGCGCCACGTTCGGAACGTAGTCCAGGTCGCACTCCGGGTCCGGCTCCTCCAGGTTGGTCGTCGGGGGGACGATGCCGTGCAGAATGGCGTTGACGCACACGATGAGCTCGACCGCCCCGGCCGCGGCGATCAGGTGTCCCGTCATGCTCTTCGTCGAACTCATGGGGATCTTGTAGGCCCGCTCTCCGAACACCTTCTTCACCGCCAGGGTCTCCACGCGGTCGTTCACCTTCGTGGAGGTCCCGTGCGCGTTGATGTAATCGATCTCCCCCGGGTCGATCCCGGCGTCCGCTATCGCGTAGGTCATGCAGGCGATCGCCCCGCGTCCGTCCTCATGACTGTCCGTCAGCCGCCAGGCGTCCGCACTGCTCCCATACCCGATGGCTTCCGCGTAGATCCTCGCGCCCCGGGCCTTCGCGTGCTCCAACTCCTCCAGGATCACCATCCCAGCGCCTTCCCCCAGGATGAACCCGTTCCGTCCCATGTCGAACGGCCGGCTCGCGCCCTTCGGGTTGTCGTTGCTCGTCCCCAGCGCCGTCAACAGACAGAAACCCGTCAGTCCCAGCGGATGCAGCATGCTGTGACACCCGCCCGTGATCATGATGTCCGCGTCGTCGTGTCGGATGATCTCCAGCGCCTCTCCGAACGCCTGCGAGCTCGCCGCGCACGCCGTCAGGCAATTCGAGTTCACCGCGTGCGCGTCGAACGCCACCGCGATGTGACCCCCGGCCATGTTCGGCTCCTGCTCCAGCTCGCGCATCCGGTTGAACTTCCACGGACCCAACTCCAGCATCCGCAGCTGGTCCACCGCCCCGTCGTGCCACACCGCGCCCAGCGTTTCCGCGAAACCCTTGATGTCCGGCACGCCTTCCCCGCTCCCGAGGTACACCCCCAGGCGCTCCGGGTTGTACCGCCCCTTCGCCAGTCCCGAGTCCCCGAAAGCCTCTTCCGCCGCCACCATCGCGAAGATCCCGTTCCGTCCCGCCTCGCTCATCAGCGGACGCTTCGCCCGCTCCGCGTTCACGTCCAGGCCCCGGACCTCCGCCCCGATCCGTGTCGGAAAACTCCCGGCGTCGAAGAGCGATATCCGGTCCACCCCGCTCTTCCCCGCGCACAGGGCCTTCCAGAATTCCGGCACCCCGACTCCCACCGGAGTCACGGCGCCCATTCCCGTAATGACCACTCGACGTCGGGCCATACCCTTCCCCTTCGATTCCCACGGGTCCATTGGTGCCACGGAAACCTTTGCACAGTCGGTGGGACAGGCATTCCTGCCTGTCACCATTGAATCGTCATTCGGACCCGCCTTCGTCCCGAACCATCGGGACTACAGCGGGCAAGTTTCGTCATTCCGATCTTGCATCCCCTCTCCCTCCTGGAGAGCTGGGGCTTGCCCGCCGTCTTGTCCGCCATAGCCTTGGCGACGGCGGGTGAGGGACGCTGCTTCTCGTTTCTCCCTCGGCCTTCGACCTTCGGCCTTAGGCCTTTCGGTTCGTTACCTGTACTTCCGGATCGCCAGAACCGCAAACTGTCCGCCGAACCCCCCGGAGTTCACCAGCACGTGGTTCAGTTCCTTCTCCTGCGCCTGGTTCGCCACCACGTTCACCGCGCACTCCGGGTCCGGCACATGATAGTTGATCGTCGGGGGGATGACGTTCGCCCGCACGGCGCACGAAGCCGCCACCGTGTCGATCACCCCCATCGCCGCGCTGATGTACCCGATCATCGACTTCGTCGACGTTACGCGCACACTCTCGGGGCCTTTCCCGAAGACCGTGTTCAGCGCGCGGCTTTCCGCACGGTCGCCTTCTTTCGCCCCCGTCGCCCCGGCGAACACCATGTCCACGTCCCCGGGGCTTAGCTTCGCGTCCCTCAGCGCGCCCTGCATCGCCACGCGCATCCCGCGCCCGTCCGGGTGCACCTTGTCCACGCTGTAGGCGTCGCAGCCCGCGCCGTACCCCTCGATCTCCGCGTAAATCGTCGCGCCGCGGGCCTTCGCGTGCTCCAGTTCCTCCAGGATCACCGAACCGGCTCCCTCGCCCACCGCGAACCCGCACCGCGTCTTGTCGAACGGACGCGACAGCTCCTCCGGCTTCCCCCCGCTCAGGTTCATGTCCGCCAGAAGCTGATACCGGATGAAACTCAACGGACTCACCTTCGCGTCCACCCCGCCGCAGATCATCACGTCCGCACAGCCCCGCTCGATCACCCGGAACCCTTCGCCGATCGCCTGCGTTGACGCCGCGTCCCCTGTCGTGATCGAGTTGTCCGGTCCTTGCGCGTCGCAGAAAATGCTGATGTGACAGGCGGGCATGTTCGGCAGATACTTCAGCATCCACAGCGGAAAGAACGTCCTCATCGCCTCCGCGCCGAGGACCTTGTAGTCCAGCGTATGGTCCGCCTTCACCGACGGCACCAGCGCCGGACCCATCTCGTCCACGTCGCTGGCGATCTGCCCGCACCCGAACGACACCCCAAGCCGCGCCGGGTCCACCCGCCGCGTCTCCGTGATGATCCCCGAGTGGCCCACCGCGCTCATCGCCGCCGCCACGCCCAGCTGGATGTCCCAGGCCATCACCTTCAGGGCCTTGCGATGTTCCTTCGGAATGTAATCACGGGGCTTGAAGTCGGATGTGATCTCGCCCGCCGCCTGGACCGGATAGCTCCCCGTCGCGAAGCGCGTCACCGGACGAATGCCCGACGTGCCGCTCACGAGCGCCTTCCAGTAGGTATCCACGTCGATGCCGACCGGTGATAGGATACCGAGTCCCGTGACCACGACTCGTCTACGCATCCCGTCCTCCGGCTTTCACGGCGCTCGCCTCGAACCCCGGACATTCTCTCAGAAGCTGCATCAGCGCCTCCGTGAACACGAAGACGCCTCGCCCTCCGCCCATGGGCAGGTTCACGAACATCATGCTCGACTCCGCCACCAGTTCCCCGTCCACCGTGATCCGCGTCTCCGTCCGGTGTCCCTCGCTGCGGCTCTCCACAAGCTCCGCCTCGAAGATCATCTGGTCCCCGGGGTGCACCTGGCGATAGAACGTCGCCTTCGACACCTTCGCCAGGACGATGTTCTCCTTGAAATCCACCGTCGACCCCGCCAGGATCCCGCCCGTCTGCGCCATTCCCTCGATCATCAGCGACTGCGGCATCACCGGATACCCGGGGAAGTGGTCGTGCAGGTGCTCCTCCGCCAGCGTCACGTTTTTCACCGCCCGTGCGCGCTTGCCCTTCTCCAGGTGTGTCACACGGTCAATCCAGAACCATCGCATGACGGATCCGTCCTGTCTTGTGCGGCCCCTCGAATCCGAACAGGTGAACAGGCGACCGGGCAAGTCGAACCCAAGCCCTCACCCGTCCCCTCTCTTCACCTGTCCGACTCGCGGAACCCGGTTCAGTTGGCCTTCACCCGCGCTTGGATATACCCGACGACCATTCCCACCGTGAAAATGTCGCCGAATGCCCCCACCGCAGGGTTCTTCTCGAACTTGCTCAGGTCGGCGAATGGCATCCTCTTCTTCAGCTCCACCATGCCCCCGGTCGTGAACTTGCCGTCCTGCACGAACTCCGGGTTCGTCAGCAGGTTCTCCGGGAACAGGTCCCCTCGCGGAATCTTGATCCCGAACGACTTCTCCAGACGGAACACAATGTCCAGAAAGTCGATCGACTCCGCTCCAAGGTCCCGCGTCAGCGAGGCCTCCATCGTTACCTCGTCCTCGTCCACGCTTAACGCTTCGACCAGGCTTTCCTTCACCTTGGAAAAAATCTCTTCCCTGTCGGGCATCTGCACCAACCTCCTAGTAGGTACCTGACGAACGTTCCCTTTCGACTTCATCCCCGCAGGGGATGAATCCCCTTACGCAGGCTTCTCCTGTGCAGCAGGTTGCACTTCAGAGCGATCACCGTGCGGAAGTCCCATCTCGGAGGCCACGCCAGGCGCCTCACGATCGACCTCACCGAATAGAACCGCCGGTACAGGTCCCAGAATCCCTCTTCCAGCCGCTCCGGCGTCAGGTGTTTCGGAACGAACACGCACTCGTCCCCGCCGTACCGGCTCCAGTCCTTGTGCAGCAGTCGTCCTTCACGCTCCAGCCGCTCGAATAGCGCCGTCGTAGGCGCCGGCGCCAATATGAAAAAATACGCGATCGGGACCTTCGCCTTCGTCAGAAACTCATACGTCCGCTCGAAGACCTTCTCCCCGTCCCCGTCCATTCCCAGGATCATCGCGACGCTCGCCGCGATTCCCACCCGCGATAGCTTCCCCAGCGCCTCGCTGTAGTCCGCCACCCGGTTGAACGCCTTCCCGTGCGCGTCCAGGCTCTCCTGTTCCAGACTCTCCACGCCGAGAAAGAGCGAAAAACACCCGGAATCACGCGCCGCCTTCAGAAACTCCTCGTCCTCGCACGCCGACACGTTGCACTGCGAGCCCCACACGATCCCCAGCGGCTGGATCGCCTCCAGCAGTCGCATCGTATACGCCCTGTGGGCGGCAATGTTGTCGTCTGTGAAGAAGATATAAGGCGACCGCGTCGCGCGGATGTCCCTCACCACCTCGTCCACCGGACGCTGTCGGTAGCTGCCCCCGTAAAAGTGTCGCACACTGCAGAACTCGCATCCGTGCGGACACCCCCGCGTCGTCTCCACGGGGTACGAAAGCAGCGAATATCCCTTCCGATTCAAAAGATCATACCGGGGCGCCGGAAGTCCCGCCAACTCCGGATGGCCTTCCGACCGGTAGACGCCCCGCAGTTTCCCCGCGACCACGTCTTCCCACACCCGGCCCCAGAGGTTCTCCGCTTCTCCGACGACCACCGCGTCGCAGTACCGCCCGGCTTCCTCCGGAAAAAGCGACGCGTGGAAGCCCCCCATCACCACTTTCTTGCCCCGTCGGCGGAACTCCGTCGCTATCTCGTAGGCTCGCGGGGCTTGGGGCGTCATCGCCGTCAGTCCCACCACCTCCGCCGGGTCGTCGTAGTCGATCGTCTCGAAGTAATCGTTGACGATCGCGATATCCACCTCGCCGGGGGTCAATGCCGCGATCAGCGGCAGCGCCAGGCCCGGATACGGTAGATGGTTGCTATGGAACACCGTGCCGTCGCGATTCAGGTGCGACGACTGCACCAGGAGGAGTCTCATTTCCCGTCCTTGGTCGCTCCCGATCTTCATCGGAACTCGCGCGACCCTGTCCGGATGGCCTCCAGCGGGCTGGAACCTCCCGGTCGGCTCTCACGGTTCGACGGCACAGACCGGTTCTCTGCCCTCAGCCCGCTTCCGTGCTCGTGCGGGCCGGAACGCCGCCCACCGACGTCGTCATGCGCAGCACCTGGTACCGCCGGCGCATCGTTTCCCGAAGCCCTCGGTCGATGTCGGCCAGTATGGGTTTCTTGTCCGCTAAGCTGAAATACTCCAACTCCAGTCGTCCGCTCACCACCACCTGCCCGTTCACGAGGCCGCTTCCCTTGAAGTGCGCTCGGCCTTCTCCCAGCTTTACCAGTTCCACCTCTACCATCAGCAGGTCCCCGGGGTTCACGAACTGTCCATACCGCACCCCCCGCACTTCCTTCAGCATCACTACCGATGGTTGAAAGTTCGTCTCAAGCCTCACCATCCACGCGCACGCCTGGACCATCGCCTCGACCATCATCACCCCGGGCATCACCGGCTTGCCCGGAAAATGGTCCTGCAAATACTCTTCCGCCAGGCTCAGGGCCTTCACCGCCCGCAGCGACTGCCCCGGTTTCACCTCGATGATCCGGTCTACCAGTTCAAACCGCATGCACGTTCTCCGCGACCTTGTTTTCCCGCCGCTGAGGCAGAAGCGATCCGTTTCCCAGACCCGCCCGCCATACCCCCACGTGCCTCTCCGCTTATTGGCGTAGTAGGGGCAAAGCACCGCACGGGCATGGCACACCCGTGTGGATCTCCCTCGTGGAAAGAACAAGTATTATTTGTCTTCAGGAACCGGGATGCAAGGAAAATCGGCGAAAAATGCCCCCCGATTCTCCACAGGTCCTTCTACACCAAGGACTTCAGTATTTCCACGCCCCGTTCAATCTGCTCCACGCTGGTCGCGTAGCTGAGCCGGAAATGCGTGTTTCGTTCGCTGAAAACCGACCCGGGTATCACCAGGCACTTCTGCCGGATCGCCCGTTCCGCGAATTCCTGGTCCGTTCCCCTCGGAATCTTCGGAAAAACGTAGAATGCCCCCGACGGCCGCGTGATTTCGAACTTCTCCTTCAGCCCCTCGTACACCAGGTCCCGCCGGTGCTTGTAGTCCGCAATGTGTGCCGACACGTCCGTGTCCAGTGCCACGAGTCCCGCCTTCTGGACCATCGAAGGCGCGTTCACGAACGAAAACTGCTGCAGTTTCAGCATCTCCTGCAGGATGTCCTTCGCTCCCGCCACGTACCCCAGCCGCCACCCCGTCATTCCCCAACTCTTCGAAAACCCGCCCAGCATCACCGTTTCTTCCAGGTACCGCGTGATGCTCACGTAAGGCGCGTCATACGAAAACGCGTCGTAGATCTCGTCGCTGACCACCGTGATGTGGTGTTTTCGGCAGAGTTCCGCGATGTCCTTCAGGTCCTCCGCCCCGTACACCGCCCCCGTCGGGTTGGTTGGACTGTTGAGGAAGAGAAGTTTCGACTTCCGCGTGATGGCCTTCTGGAGCCTCTCGCCCGTCAGTCGGAAATCCGGGTAGGTGTCGACGAAGACCGGTTTCGCCCCCGCCAGTTTCGTCAGCTGCTTATACGACACGAAATACGGGTCCGGGATGATCACCTCGTCCCCGGGGTCCACCAGCGCCAGCGTCGCCAGCAGCAGTCCCCCCGAGACCCCGGCGGTGATGAACACCTCTTCCGGCTCCCAGTTCCGCGTCTCGCGGCAGTGCCGCTTCACCCGTTCCCGCAGTTCGACGATTCCCTGCGTGACCGTGTAATGGTTGAACCCTCCGCGGATGGCCTCGATCGCCGCGTCTTTCACCGCCTCGGGCACGTCGAAATCCGGCTGCCCGATGCTGAAATTCACCGGGTTCTCCATCTGCCCCGCTAGGTCGAACACCTTGCGAATGCCCGATATGTCGATCTCTCCCGTTCGACGCGCTAGCCTCGCCATGACCCCCGCCCCCTCGAAAAAGCAGCGAGCCCCGGAACTCCTCGGGGCTCTGCCTCGGGCTCGTGCCCTTCACCTCTCCGAATCTACTTCTTCTCCCGCCCCTTCTCTTTCCCTCGTTCCTTCTCTTTCCCTCGTTCCTTCTCTTTCGCCTTGGGTTCCGGCGCAGGCGCCCCCTCGGCCGCGCCTCCCGCGCCCGGCGCCGCCGCGCCTTCCGCCGCCACTTCCTTCTTCGGCTTCTTGTGCTTCTTGTGCCGCACCACCTTCACCTTCGGAAGCGCGAACACCGACCGCCCGTCCTGCCACCGCTCTTCTTCCCGAAGACGCAGCACTCGCTCCCATCGCGTCAGCACGCTCCGCTGCCGCTTGAGCCGCGTCCCCGACGATAGACTCTTATGAAGCGACATGTTCGACCTCTATCAAAAAAGGACCTGTGCTTTCTCTCAAACCCCCCGGGTCCCGATTCATCGGTCCCCCGTCACATCGTCCAAATCACGGCTGCTGCACCCGCACCACCTGGGCCTGGTTGAACTCCAGTTTCCCGTTCAACTTCATCGTCTTGAGGCGCGCCGCTAGCTTGTCCCCGGCGTCCCGCTGGTCTTTCGCAAAGCTCCCCGCAAACAGCGACACCTTGCTTCCGGTACGGCTCGTCACCTTCATCACGTCCGGCACCCCCTGCTGCTTCAGAAACGCCGCCGCTTCGTCCAGACTCTTCACCCGCGACGGCTGGTTCGTCACCGTCAGCACCTGTACCCGGTAATAAGGCGCCGCGACCTCCACCATCCCGCCGCGTTCCGCCGTCCCACCCCGTTGAGCGGTTCCGCCTCGTTCGGCCGTCCCGCCCCGTTCGGCTGTCCCGCCCCGCGTCGGCATGCCCCCGCGACCCGTGTCCACCGTCGGTCGCACCACCGGCGGCTTCGGCGTCACAGGCTTCGAATGCGAGCCGATCATCAATGCCCCGGCAACCAGCAGGAACGCCGCCCCTACCAACACCATGATGACCACGATCAGTGCGTTATAGCTCAGCCCGAACACCACGTGGGGCCGCTCCCCCAGTGGTAGAAAATGCACGTCCCGCGAATCCATCAGTCGACGTAGCCAGCTCGGCGCCGTCTTCTGCCACAAGGCGCTCACGCGCCTGACGTACGAGGCTATGCCCGCCCCGCTCACCACCCCCGGCCTCGTCGGCCTCGTGTCCACCGGTCTCACGTCGACCGGTCGCGTCTCGCGAACTCTCGGCTCGACCGGCCGCGACTCCGCGGGTCTTACTACCGTCGGCTTCGGCTCTGCCACCCGCGCCTCGACCGTCTTCTCCGCCGCCGTCCTCGCCTCGGTCCGCCTCTTCTCTTCCGCCGTCCTCGCCTCGATCTGCTTCTTTTCTTCCGCCGCCCTCTCCTCCGATAGCCTCTGCTGTTCTATCCGGTGCTGGGCCGCTCTCTCTTCCGCTAATTTCTGTGCCGCTAGCCTTTCCTCCGCCAGCCGCTCTTCCGATAGTTTCCTCTCCGCCTCACGCTTCTCGGCGGCCTTGGCCTCCTCCAACCGCCGTGCTTGTTCGCCTCTCGCACGCCGGAAGGCCTCGAACATCTCAGGCATATTTTTGTCCCGTGCCATGGGACTCCCCCATACACGTCATCAAGCCGCTTGGCCACCGCCAAGCATCGCAAATTATCCACCCAATAGCCCGTTTGTCAAGCGAAATTGCCTCCCCGCCGCCTCCCGCGCCTCCCCCAGCACTTTCCCCGCATGCACCACCACAACAGGTCTTCCGTTTCTCTTCCAGTCATCGTCACGTCCTAATCCTGAACGAACCCGGTCCCGGCCCTCTAGCATTGCTTCGCTGCCCTTCATTCGGCATTTGCGGTTTCGTCATTGAATAGGCATTAGTCATTAGGGCTTAGTCATTCCCAGCAGGACTTCGGCATTCAGCCTCCTCACGCCTTTTTCCTCCCTCTAACACAACCCCTTGGGCCTCTCGCTGCGCCACAACCCCATAAATAGTATTTATCCCCGCCTAACCGCCTTCCTCCAACACCCCTTTCCGCCGTGCTCACCCCTTGATAATTCCTTCGCGACCCGCCGCTGTTCCTGTTAGAATCCCAACCGCTATCTTTAGAGCCTATCCCAATAACCGCGCTGCCGCGACGGGTCGGGTCACGTTGGAGTGCAAGGAGCGAGGAGGAATCGATGCAGGGGATAGCATCGCTGACGACGAGCGACACCGCAATCCGACGCGAGACGACCCGTCCCTTCGGGTTGCGGGGTTATTGAGATAAGCTCTTAGTCCGGGGCGCTTCTTCGCTCCGGCCCCTTGGGGAGGAATTGGTCCGTGAAGGCCTTTCGTGTCCTTTTTCAGCCCGACGGCAGAACCGTGGACGTCGAACGCGGTTCGACGCTCCTCGACGCCGCTCGCAAGGCCGGTCTCCACCTCAATTCCCCCTGTGGCGGCGTCGGCACCTGCGGCAACTGCAAGGTTCAGCTCACCGCGGGCAAGTTTCCGCCGCTCACCGAGCGCGAGCTCGCCCTCTTCCGCCGAGAGGAGATCGAGCACGGCCTGCGGCTTGCCTGCCAAGTTCGCGTGACGTCCAGCGTCACCTGTCTCATCCCCGACGAGACCCGTCTCTCGGACCAGAAGATCCTCGAGACAGGTCTGGTCCGCTCTGTCGCGCCCGACCCGGCCGTCGCCAAGACGCACCTCGTCCTCGCTCCTCCGAGTCTGGACGACCAGCGTGCCGACGCCGACCGGCTCCTCGACGCCCTCGCCTCCGTTCCCGGCGGTCTCCATGTCCCGCTCCACACGCTCCGCGGACTTCCCGCGCTCCTCCGTCACGCGGATTTCAGCGTCACCGCCGTCTCATGTGACGGACAGCTCCTCTGCGTCGAGCCCGGCGACACCACCTCTCGCTCCTTCGGCGTCGCCGTCGACGTCGGAACCACCACCGTCGTCGCCACGCTCATCGACCTCGTCTCCGCCGGGGAACTCGCCGTCGCCAGCCGCACCAATCCCCAGGTCGCCTACGGCGACGACGTCGTCACCCGCATCGCCTGCGCCTCCGGCGAGAAAGAGGGGCTCGCGACCCTCCACTCCGCCATCGTCGCCTGCATCAACGACGTCGTCCACGAGCTCACCAGCCGCGCCCGCGTCCACCCCTCCGACGTCTACGAACTCCTCGCCGTCGGAAACACCACGATGATGCATCTCCTCCTCGGCGTGGACCCGTTCGCCATCGCCCAGGCCCCTTACGTGGCCGCCTACCGACGCGGACTCAGTGTCTCCGCCGCCGAACTCGGTCTCAAAATCTCCCGCTGCGGCCTCCTTACCGTCCTCCCCAACGTCGCGGGGTTTGTCGGCGCCGACACCGTCGCCGTCGCTCTTGCCACCGAAATGCTCTCAAGCACCGACCTCACCCTCGCCGTCGATATCGGCACCAACGGCGAGATCGTTCTCGGCGCCCGCGAGACCCTCGTCGCCTGCTCCACCGCCGCCGGCCCGGCCTTCGAGGGCGCCCGAATCAAGTTCGGCATGCGCGCCGCCGCAGGCGCCATAGAAGCCGTCGACATCGACTCCGACGTCCGGCTCCGACTCATCGCCGGCGACAAGGTCGTCGGCCTCTGCGGCACCGGACTCATCGACGCCGTCGCCGAACTCCTCCGCCTCGGCATCATCGACCCCTCCGGCCGGGTCCTCGACCCGTCACAACTCCCCTCGCTCCCCGAGCCCATCGCGCGCCGCATTCGTCCAGGCGACCACGGAAACGACTTCGTCCTGGCGTGGCCCCACGAGTCGCAAAACGGAGACCCCGTCTACCTCACCCAGCGCGACGTCCGCGAGGTCCAGCTCGCCAAGGGCGCCATCTTCACCGGCGTCCAACTCATCCGGAAGGAACTCGGCGTCGCCACGGACGACATCCGCCGCGTGCTCCTCGCGGGCGCCTTCGGCAACTTCCTCCGTCCCGAGCGCGCACTGCGCATCGGACTCCTCCCCGACGTCCCGCTCGACCGCATCCGCTTCGTCGGCAACGCCGCCTCCACCGGCGCCAAGCTCGCCCTCACCAACCGCGCCTGCCGCGCCGAATCCGACCTCCTCTCCCGTACCATCCGCTACGTCGAACTCGCCGGCCGACCCGACTTCCAGAACGCCTTCTCCCAGGCCATCCTCTTCCCCGAAAAATAACCGTCCCCGCCTCCTTCATTCGTCATTTCCGTTTCGTCATTGAATCGTCATTAGTCATTCGGGTTTAGTCATTCCCCGCAGGAAATTCCTTCCGCCTTCGCTGTGTGCCAGGGGCAGCTTGTCTGCCCCTGTTCTTTGCTTTCTTCTCCCTCGACCTTCGCACCTTTGCCTTCGGCCTTTCCGTGCCCCTTGTCTTCCTCCCGCGT
>Ga0182021_10000886_pt1 | contig 33850 bp, 28 predicted proteins | sample 612E3MmetaG_FD_120493 | JGI IMG/M metagenome (GOLD analysis project Ga0182021, IMG submission 120493) | Permafrost microbial communities from Stordalen Mire, Sweden - 612E3M metaG (Illumina Assembly) | ecosystem: Environmental > Terrestrial > Soil > Wetlands > Permafrost | place: Sweden... | reverse complement strand
GCCGCATCGGGCCAGCTCGGATTCCTGCAGCAGCTTACGGACAATAAGGCCGTTTTGCACGCCGCCCTGCAGAAACTCAATTTTCAGAGCTCCGGTGTCGAGGACAGTCAATGGCCGCCCATGACGGAGGGGCATGCGTTGTTAATTGATCAAAACGATCCGGATGTGATTGCTTACTTCTGTGCGGCAATGGCAGGAACGGGCTGGGATCCATCTAAGTTTTCTCGGGGTACGAAGGGCGCACCCTGTAGCCCTGGATTGATGCAGGTGATCCAAGACCGGGCGAAGCAACTTACAAATCTCTCTGCAGGCATCGCCGAGAGATCGCTTTCCGCACTCCGTGATCTCGTGCGTTCATCCACGGCGCTTCCGGGCCGTAAAGTTGTTTTCTTTCTGTCCGACGGCTTCGTCATTCAGCCGCAAAAGAGTGACATCGTCAGGAGATTACAGCTGCTGACAGATGCCGCAGCCCGTGTAGGTATCGTGATCTACAGCCTTGACACTCGCGGCCTCGTGGTAGGCCTTCCCGACGCAAAGACGAAAAGGGCTCCGGATGCGGCGGGAAATCTGGCGCACAGTGGCTATAACGAGGTACTGATTCAGCAGGACGCGCTGAATGCGCTCGCATCGGATACCGGCGGACGCTTCCTGAAAAACACCAATGCCCTCGACACCGCTATGATCACTGCGCTGGCCGAAGCGTCGCACTACTATCTCCTGGGCTGGCACGTCGATCTGGAGAGCATACAGCCTGGCAGATACCGATCCATCCAGGTTGCCGTCAAAGATCGTTCGGATCTGAAGGTGCGTCTGCGGCAAGGTCACATCGACTTGTCGCAACTAGTCGCCAGAAATGAAAACCGGATCGGTGCCGCGCTGCCGGCAGACACGGCTGAGGGAAATGAACTGTTGGATGCGCTTCAGTCTCCGTTTGTTCTCAATGGACTGCCGATCACTGTCAATCCAGGCTACCTGCTCCCGCCCGACAAGGGGAATATGCTCACCATTACGTATCTGATAGATGCGAGTGCCGCGGGTCTGCTTGTCGACGGCGACAAGGAGGGACTCAAGATCGATGTCATGGGCGTGATAGCCAACAACAAAGGCAAGAGCGTGAGCGAGTTTAGTGAACATCTCGCCTGGGCTGGAGATCCTACGGGTCAGATCAAGCCGGGAAGTGACGCATTTGCACACAGCCGATTTGTCGCTCTCGACCCCGGAGTCTACCAGGTGCGCGTCGCCGCCCGCGATCCGAAGAGCGGCCTCGTCGGCAGCGCCTGGGAGTGGATTGAAATCCCGGCTTCAGCACCGGGACAAATCTCGATGAGCAGCATTTTCCTGCAAGAACAACCGGCGGGAACCGCATCGGCCTTGGATCTGGACACCCTGCGAGGAACACAATTGAGCATCGGCCGCAAGTTCGCACCGCAGTCTCGCGTACGTTTCCTGTTGAACGTGTACAATTCCGCGGCCTCCGGCATTGTGATGCAGACCAGGATCTACAGAGGGAATCAGCTCGTCAGCCAATCGCAGTCGAAGGCACTGCGGGTTGCCGCGTCAAATGCAAACGACGGCACGATCTTCTTTAGTGACGATCTGCCGCTCAAGGACCTTCCTCCGGGCGCATATACCCTGGAAGCAACCGCGACCGATCGTTCCAAAAACACCACTGCAACCCAGCGCGTCGCTTTCTGGATCAAGTAGGGACGGAGCGAGAATAGCCCGACACGATGCGTCCCGTAGGGACGGTGTGAAAATAGCCCGGCACTTCAGTGCCGGGATTATGAATCCGGTCAAGGACGAGTCCCGTAGGGACGACTGATATGCAGAATGTGGATTGCAGAATCCTGACCTAAGACGGCGAGAGATGCGTCCTGCGATGACTCAGCCGTCCCTACGGGACTAGCGGCAGAGGTATCCGCCAGTCCCGGCACTGAAGTGCCGGGCTACTTTCATCGCGTCCCTAGCGGGACGCTGCTCAGTCGGCGTCACTCTGACTGCTTGCAATGGTTCTGTAAAGCGGTGATATGATTCCACGCTGATCTGTCGCTTTACATTTGCCTGTGGCTGGATTGGACTACGATGGACACAAAGACGGCCGAGAAGGTCTTGCACATTCTGCGAAGAGCGATTCAAAAATGGAAGGTACCCGCTGTCGGCGTCGTCGCGGAAAATGCGTCGGACCGGCCGTTTGAAACGCTGGTCAGCACCATCCTCTCACTGCGCACGAAAGACGCGGTCACCGAGCAGGCCTCGCGCCGCTTGCTGGCGCGCGCTTCCACCCCTGAGAGGATCGCGGCACTGCCGCTTGCCGAAATTGAAGAATTGATCTACCCGGCCGGCTTTTACCACACAAAGGCGCGAAACTTGAAGGAGACGAGTCGGATACTGTTGCGCGATTATGCGGGAAAAGTCCCGCGCAGAATGGAAGACCTGCTGAAGCTTCCCGGCGTCGGGAGGAAGACCGCGAACCTGGTGATCACGGTGGGCTACGGAGCGTACGGCATCTGCGTGGATACTCACGTCCATCGGATTTCAAATCGCCTGGGGTATGTTCAAACCAAAACGCCTGAGCAAACTGAATTTGCTCTTCGTGAGCGGCTTCCTAAGAAGCACTGGATTACGTATAACGACATCCTGGTCACTTTTGGGCAGAACCTGTGCGTGCCGATTTCCCCGTGGTGCAGCAAGTGTCCCGTTCAAGAGTTCTGCGGCCGAGTCGGAGTGACGCGTCATCGCTGACCTGAGTTCGCCAGTGCCGCGGCCTGGATCGCCGCACCGATTGATTTCCAGGCATAGAGCAGCAGCAGGAAGAAGACGGCGCCGTTGAAGAAGAAGATCGCGCGGATACTCAGATGTGTGAGAAGGCCTGCGACGACCGGCCCGATGGCCGCCCCCAGCAGTCCCGCACTTGCAAGAAAGGAGAAAGACGTGGCGCGTGTCTCCTTGGGAATGACCCTGCTTCCCAGGGTATAAATCACGACCATGCACCCGCCGGCCAGAAGGCCGAGCGCCAGGCGAAGCACCATCAACTGTGTCGTACTCCAAACAAGGCCCATCGGCAGGCAAAGCAAGACACCGGCGCCCAAACGCCAGAGCAACAGTCGCCGAGCCGATCCCTTCTTCATGCGATTTCCCAGCACCATGGCCGAGATGGCTTCCGCGAGAAGCCCGAGAGAGATGATCAGACCCGCGGTCTTGGCGGCGTTGCTTAGGCTCGTGCCCAAGCCCAGGATATATAGAGGAATTACGGGCGCAAAACTGCGCTCGACAAAATTGACGAAGAACAAGACCGAAATCATGACTCCGAACGACGGGATCGCCGTGGCTTGTCTGAAGGAGATCTTGCGCTCCTTCGCCTGACCTGCTGCAGTAGCAGATTCCGGGTCCTTGTAAAGTCGGTCAATCATGACCACGGCCAGCGCCGTGAGGCCTGCGCTCACCATGCATGTCTTGCGGATCCCGATCCAGTCGGCAAGCAAGCCGCCGATGATCGGCCCGACGGCAGAGGAAACCATCTGCACGGTTTGAAGCACCCCGATCGACTGGCTCATGTGATCCCGTGGAGTCGACGCGACCAGCAATGGCATCGATAACGTGGCGAATCCGCCGACGAGCCCCAGTGCCACGCGCAGCGCCAGGAGATGCCAGACATTCTGCGCGAACCCCATCAGTCCCCAGTGAAACATGAGGGCCAGCACGCAGCGCTGAATCATGAGTTTCATGCCGTACCGGTCTCCGATGCGGCCCCAGGCCGGAGCCAGGAGTGAGGCCAGCAGCGGAGCAATGGTCAGCAGCAGACCCGCCCAGGTTGCGATGTCGGCTTGTCCATGAATTCCCAGCTCCTTGACGTAGAGTGGCAGAAACGGCATGACGAAGGTAAAACCGGAAAACACGAGGGCCGCGGCGATATTGATGGCGAGCCGGTTTCGGCGCCACTGCTCGCGCGGAACGATCAGACGGATGGTACGATAATTCATGCAGAGGTGCATTCTAGCATGTCAAAATTGGGGACAGTCACCTTTTTTCGCCATCTGTTCGCGAATCTGCCGAGATGCTCCCGGCAAAAAAAGTGACTGTCCCCAATTTCTTGCAACCCTTTGACCTATTTGTCTTTGATGTCGTAGAGTCTTGGGATCCCGGAGTTGAAGCCCGACACCGTGGATGGAATGTCGGTGTGCTATGATTGTTGTCTTTACGTAATCATTTCCAAGAGGATTTTGGCTTGACTGACAAGGCATACATCCGCAATTTTTCGATAATCGCCCACATCGACCATGGCAAGTCGACGCTTGCCGATCGTTTGCTGGAAATGACGGGAGCTCTTACCAAGCGCGAAATGTCCGATCAAGTGCTCGACGCCATGGACCTGGAGCGCGAACGTGGCATCACGATCAAGGCTCATTCCGTGCGTCTGAAATACCACGCGCTGGATGACCATGACTACCTCTTGAACCTCATCGACACACCGGGTCACGTCGACTTTTCCTATGAGGTTTCACGCAGCCTCGCCGCGTGCGAGGGCGCCCTGCTTATTGTGGATGCCTCCCAGGGCGTCGAAGCGCAAACACTGGCGAATACCTACCTTGCCTTGGACCATCATCTCGAGATCGTTCCCGTCATCAACAAGATCGATCTGCCCAGCGCCGACATTGATCGGGCGCGGGATCAGATTGAAAACATTATCGGGCTGGATGCAAAAGACTCAATTCTCGCGAGCGCTAAAGAAGGAGTTGGTACCGAAGAAATTCTGGAAGCGATCGTTCATCGCGTTCCTCCACCCCGAGGCGAGTACGACAAGCCTCTCAAAGCCCTGATATTCGACTCGTGGTTTGATCCGTACCGTGGCGTTATCATGCTTGTTCGTGTGATCGACGGCACCCTGCGCCGCGGCATGAGGATCCGGCTCATGGCCGGTCAGCAGGCGTTCAACGTGGAGCAGGTCGGCATCATTACTCCGAAGTTCCAGGAGGTGGAGGAACTGTCGGTGGGGGAAGTCGGATTTGTCGCCGCCGGCATCAAACGCATCTCCGACAGCAAGATCGGCGACACTATCACCGACGATGCGCGCCCGACCCCCGAGCCCTTGGCGGGCTTCCAGGAAGTGAAGCCTATGGTTTTCGCCGGGCTCTACCCGATTGACAACGCCCAGTATGAAGACCTTCGTGATGCACTCGAGAAACTCCAGCTGAACGATTCCTCCTTCTACTACGAGCCGGATACTTCGGGCGCCCTGGGGTTCGGCTTCCGCTGCGGTTTCCTCGGCCTGCTGCACATGGAGATCGTGCAGGAGCGATTGGAGCGCGAGTTCAACCTGTCGCTGATCACCACGGCGCCCGGCGTGCGTTATCGCGTCACCAACAGAAAAGGCGAGGTCTTCGAAATACACAACCCTTCCAAGCTTCCCGCAGCCGGAGATATCGATAGGTTCGAAGAGCCCATGATCACTGCCATGATCCTCTCCCACAGCGATTACGTTGGCGCGATCCTCAAACTGGCGGAAGAAAAACGCGGAGTCCAGAAAGGCTTCGAATACGTTGCAACCAACCGGGTGATGATCACCTATGAACTTCCCCTTGGGGAAATCGTCCTCGATTTCTACGACCGGTTGAAATCGATCTCGCGCGGGTACGCGTCTCTCGATTACCACTTATCAGGTTACAAGGAATCCCGGCTGGTCAAACTCGACATCCTGGTGAGCGGCGAGCCCGTCGACGCTCTTTCCCTCATAATCCACCAGGACAACGCACAGCAGCGAGGTCGGCTCCTGGCGGCCAAAATGAAGGAGTTGATTCCTCGTCAGATGTTCGAGGTAGTCATTCAGGCCGCGATCGGCAGCAAGGTGATTGCCCGCGAAGTCGTGCGGCCGATGCGCAAGAACGTGATCGCCAAGTGCTACGGCGGGGATATTACCCGGAAGCGCAAACTCCTCGAAAAACAGAAGGAAGGCAAAAAACGGATGAAAAAACTGGGAAAGGTGGAAATTCCCCAGGAAGCTTTCCTCGCCGTGCTCAAAGTGGAATGATGGCGCGGAGCGCCGGCCCTTTCAGGGCCGCAGAAGCCGGCGCCTCTTGGAGGCTCTTCGAGTTTCTGAGTCTTCGAGGTTCGTCCTGACTTTCAACCATACGACCCGAATTTCAAAAAACTCTAAACGATTACGAATGAGGGCTATCGGGTCCTGAATGCCGCAAGACACGGACTGCATCCGTCGATTTCGGCCCATTGTGCGTCAACCATCACTAATGGAACGCCCCGCGCCTACCGATCAGATTGATACAAGGCCATCCCATCAGAGGGAAGAACTATGCAGTTGGCGCAAGGCACACAGCGGATCTTGAAAGACTGCAGCGGCAAAGGAACGCTGGGCTGCCTCTTAACCATGATCTTGGCTGGCGCCGCTGTGCTGGTGGCAGTACAGGCCGGCCCTCCATACATAGCCTACTCGAATCTGAAGGGTGACATCGATACCGAAGTCAGCCGTGCCGGAGCGCACTTCTACACCGATGAGGTTCTTGTTCAGCACATCCTGGAAATCGCAAAAAAAGACGAGGTCAATCTCGTGCAGGAGAATATCGTCGTGGAACGCTCCGCACGCCAGGTGGACGTTATCATCGACTACTCCGTCTCCGTGAACTTCATCTTAGTGCGACACACATTCGAGTTTAGAATCAGTGCTTCGAGCCTCTTAGGATCCCTGTAGCAGCACCGTCGATGCACGCAACTTCAATCCGGAATCGCGGTTGCTTGCGCCCCCGCCCCCGAAAGATTAAAATATGGATACATGTTGGCCCGGCAGAGCAAGAACACACAGAGAGAAACCTCCTGTCCGAGGCTTGGCTCGCTTGCGCGGCGCATCATTACTTCCGCTTTGACTCTGTTCCTGTTGAGCGTCTCCGCGGGCTGCTGGCAGGCCTCGGTCAGGGTTCCAACAGTGTCCCCAGAGGACGTCAAGAAGTCCATTGAGACCGCCAACGAAGGCGACGTTGCCTTTGCGCACAAGGATTTCTATGCATCGCTGATCAAGTATCTGGAAGCTTGCCGGCTCAACCCGAACAGCGAATATCTGTATAACAAACTTGGAATCACCTATTCTCGTTTGAAGTTCTACCCTCAAGCGATCGAGGCATTCAGCCGCTCGATCAACCTCAATCCAAAGTACCCCTATTCGTACAACAACATGGGAACGGTTTACTTTGCGGAAGCCAACAAGAAGAGAGCCGAGGGTTACTTCAAGAAGGCCATCTCGCTTAAGAACGACGAGGCATCCTTTCACATCAATCTGGGAAATCTCCTCTGGCAAAAAAAGAACCAGGAAAAGGGCCTGGTGGAAATCAAGAAGGGACTAAGCCTCGACCCGGATATTCTGAAAAAATCCGAGGGTGAGGGCCTGGCGGCGATGACCAGTCAGAAGAAAACCTGGAAGGATTATTATTTCACAGCCCGACTAAATGCCTCCCAGGGAAACGTCGATCGCGCCGTTGAGAGTCTTATGCAGGCCCTCACTGCTGGTTTTACCGACCTGGAAGCTCTACGCATCGAGCACGACTTCGATCCTATCCGGCAGGATGAGAAGTTCGTCGCCTTCACGAAGTATGCGGCGCAATTGCTGAAGTTGTGACCGCCAATGGCACTCAAGTCAAATTCCCATATTCATGAATGGTCTCGTACATCGCCAATATGTTGCCGGTAGGCGTAATTGGTTGAAGGTTATGACACGGCGCACATATCCAGCGGGCTGATGAAAAAATTCCGATGTTCTCGAGAACCTCGGCGCGCACATCCGCTTCGGTCCCGAAGGGAAGTGTCTGTTGATTGTCCATAGCGCCGTGGAAGATGATTTTGTCGCCGAAATCACGGACGAGAGCATTTCTTTCCATGGATGGGCACCGCCATTGGATTGGGTTCAAAATCTCAATACCCGTCACATAAATCAAGTCGGATATCACGCTCCGAACGTCACCGTCGCTGTGATAGAAAACATGAATGCCGTAACTCCGTGCGAGATCCGCCATCCTTTTTTGGTTTGGAAGTATGAAGCGCCGTATATGCGGAAGACTAAACAAAAGACTGTTTTGTCCGCCCAAATCTTCTGCAACATAGGTCACATCGATGCGGTCTTTCCCGACTTCGAAGGCGCGCTGGGCAACTCCGTAATGATAATCGAAGATGTGATCCAGTGAGGCTTGCAGTATTTCCGGCGCAGTCAGAAAGTCCATCATCGCCTGTTCGAGTCCGCGGAGTGCCGCGTAAAGAAGAAATGGTTCGAAGTTGCCGGTCCGCAGCGCGCGGTGCTTCGGGGCTGCATCGAGCAGCTTTCCGTATGTTTCGTAGTCGCAATCGTCGGCGTGTGGCCATTGATACTGGCGTATCTCCTCGACTGTAGTGACGGAGGCAAGAGGGTGGTTATCGAATTCTTCGTACGCGCCCGTTCCGTAATTGATCCTCCTGCGCCGCAATCCCCAGATGTCAGCCAGCCGGTCGTTGGGATGATGATTGGTCTTGTGCGGCGGCTCAACCTGCACAACCGCATCGATGTGAAGTGTTTGATACAGTTGTTCCAAGTCAGAACACTTCAGCTCTCTCATGAGGCGATCGGTTACTTCGGGCGTAGCCCAATAATCCGTCGGAATGCGGTCGGGTTTTTCGCCCATTAAGAGAGCGATCCAGCGTTCGCGCGATATCATGTCTTCTCGGAGTTGATTACTCGGGACAATGCAACCTGAAAATCAAACGTAACCTGTTTCCTGAGGGGAAAGACCTGCACCAACTTTCTAAGAGCCAGAGATGTTTTGGATCCGGCACCAAACACCCAACACGCGCCCAACTCGCTTGCTCACATCCGCTCTCCTTGCTGACTTGACAGAGAACTGATTGGGGTCAGCGGCCCGTGGACGAGGAATCCACGAGTTGCATGCCTGCGGCCGTCAATATTTGCTGGATCTGGCGCTTGTGCTGCTCGTAATACCAGCTGCCCTCGTGTCCCGACTCGATATAGAACTTGGTTCCTTTTGGAAACTCGGCAACTTTGCGTTCCAACTGCTGGGGACTTCCTATAGAAAAAAAGGGGCCGACGCGGGCGAACACCAAGTCGTTGATCATCGGAGTGAAAGAGATCGGCAGCGGCGCGGCAAGTGCGCGGCGTGTGGCGTCGACCTGCCTTCGGCAATTGTCATCCGCGCATGCTGCGAGTACGCGATCGAGATCTTCCGGCGACGATACCCAGCCGCTGCCGTCCAGCAAGGCACTAACGAAGCCGGCATCGACGCCCCTACTCAAGAGGGGGTCCCCGGGCTGGCTACTCCCATGAAACCGGATCATTGCTTCGAGGAGAGGTCCGCTGGTATTGGATAATCCGCCATTCTGGAGCAAGGTCTGCGCCGATCTTACCGTCCTCAAATCGGGGCTCGACAAGTCTTCGATCGCCTGCTGCTCCAGCGCTGGACTCATGAGCAGGTAATCATTGGGTGAGAGATTCAGTGTACAAGCTCCCGGGCGGGATTGCCGCAACTTTTTCAGTTGGTCGGCGGCATAGGCAGGGTCAACTCTGAAGAAATAGGCGAACATCGGCCCACTGCAGTTGGCATAGGATGTAAACCAGGTCCGAAGCTGCTCCAGAGCGCCTTCCGACGCGTAGCGGCCGATCAATCCCTCGACAGGCTTGCCTTGTTGGAGCGCATCGACCAGGGCGCCATCCAATTCCGGCAATGTTTTGTCAGGCAGAAGCATAAGCGAGGTGTAGACGCTGCCGATGCCACTCCGCGCAGTGTCGCCTTTGCGAATCCGGTCGATCGTGATGTTCCTTGCGGCATCCGGATCGAGGTCGTGCAGGCGCAATAGCGCGGCATCTCTCGCCGGCGCAGTTCCCTTGGCGACGTTCAGCAAAAACGGCGCCATCGCGAGGGAAGCCAGCTTGGGCCAATCCGAGGTCAAGAGTCTCTGCTGGGTCATGTCCGGCAGCGCCGCAAAATTCTCCGTGAGTGCCTTGATGACGCTCGCCGAGGCGGGCTCAGGACCGCGACTGACCAGCGTGTCCACGCTTATCGCCAGCGCCTGACCCCGCTTATCTTTTAAAGAGTTAGCCAACTCCGCAAAATATTCATCCTCGATTACTTTGATCGCCGGGCGGCGCGGGCCATCCACTTCCACTATCCAGCGCTTCATTTCTTCGGGAGTCTTCGGAGTGTAAAGCGGTGTCGGCCCGACGCGAACCAATGTGGTCAATTCCATCAACGTCCCGAGGTAGTAATAAGTGATCGGAACGTCCGGTGCGGCGACCGCCGCCTCCATTGCCGCGATCACTTCTCTCCGATAGGGTGAAGCGAACAGTCCCGCGTGCAATTCGCGCTGTGCTCCTTGCGGCCCGTTTTCGAAAAAGCGTGTCAGCGCCTGCACTGATTCCGGAGTCTCGAGAAAGCGGATGGTTCGTGCTGCCTGTGCGTTCTCATCGTTGTGTTGCCTCTGATCGAAAGCCTGGCCCACGCGGGACTGTGGCGGATCGCCACGCTCAAGCACGGCAACCGCATCCTTCAGCTGCGCCGCGGCCCAGCCCGGCTCGGGCGCCACCACGTCAATCTCGACGGCGTTCGAATGCAACGGAACGGAGGTTGCAGGTTGGGCAGAAATGATTACTCGTGTGGAATCTGCAGTGATTCGATAGTGTCCGGGCTGCCGGATCGAAAGCCACTCGTTGACCTGCAGACCCACCGACACGGGCATTTCGGCCGGCTGGGGCGGGCGCCCTCCCATGATCGCCACACCATCTATCTGTGCAACCATGTCCGCCAACGGATCGGCTACGCCCTTTTCTGGCTCAATAGAAAAATGATCATAGTGCGGCTGGCGTACGCACCGATCTGTGAAGTCCGTCCAGACACTGTAACGGCCAGTTGCGCTTGATTTGAATTGCAGCTCGACTTCCACTGCCTCACCGACGCGAAACTGGGCGCGCCCCCCTTTGACCACAAGTGTTAAGGATACGTCAGCCGGACTCTGCGCCTGAACCGAAGGTGCAAGCAGGATTGCGGCGACTGCCCATCGCAGGATATGCATCATAAATAGGCTCCGAGACAAGTCGTCATGTTTGCCATCAGTATATACCCTCCCAGCCAACAGGAATAACAAGCGGATATTCTGGGACAGCCGCGTAGGTTGCTGCGTCTTCTTCTATAAGAGCGTGGGATTGTAGGTGCAGTCTTCAATGTTCTGACCAGGATTTGACGATTGCAGGTACGGCACCCGTGTGCCAGAAGGAGCACTTCCGATGCGATCAACGACACCGTCCAATAAGCTTTTGTATGGAAAGCTGCGCGAGTGGATTTCGGGTCCGCCGGCTCAGGCCTCGCTGTTTCATTACATGAGGAAGAACGAGAATCGCGGCGTGCTGCCTGATCTCTGGAATCTCGTGCGCCATCCGATCCGCACATTTAGGGAAGAGCGGCAGGCTCCCCGCACGCGTGCCTCACTGTTTCACTACATCGAAAAACCTGAAGAGGCTCCGCGTCTAGTCTGGAAGGATCTGTTGAACGATCTGGTTAACGGATATCGTTTCGCGCTCTTCATCCCGTCGCTATGGTCGAATCCGAAAGAGCTGGCGGCGGAGCGCGCGGCGCTGCGCACCAGGAGAATGGAAGCCGGCATGGCCTCGTTGGCGGTTCATGCCCTGATGGTGAGCCTTGCAGTCTTTCTTGCCCTCAGCAGGCTGCCCGCGCAACCGATGCCGGCAAACGCGCAGGCCGTATTCATCAACACACCGATGCGTTTGCCTTCCCTTCTGGGAGATGGTCTCAGCGGAGGCGGGGGAGGTGGCGGCGGGAAGCACGAGAGGTTTCCTGCCTCCGGCGGGCGCCTGCCCGAAGCTGCACGCATACAATTGATGGCGCCTGACCCTGGAATACCAAAGCCGCTCTCGCCTGTGGACAGTCCAACGGAGCTGAAGGCAACCGTTCAGATACCGGTCGATTTCCCGACTGATTTGTCCTTGCCGATTGGCGACATCGCATCCCCGTTGGGAGGCAAACCTTGGTCCGGACCCGGTTCGGGCGGCGGGATTGGGAACGGCAACGGCCCAGGTGATGGAGATGGAAACGGGCCCGGAGCAGGCTCAGGCGAGTATGGCGGCAGTGGAGGCGGGTGCTGCGGGGGTGTGGGCTCACGTGATGGATTTGGTTTGAGTAGCCCGGACTTCAAGCCCCCCGAGATTATCACTGAGCCGATTCCGCACTATACCGACGAGGCTCGCAAGGCGCGAACCGAAGGGCTCGTTGTCTTGGATGTGGTGATTCGGGCAAATGGAATGGTGGACGGTATTCGGGTCATCAAGGGTTTGGGCTATGGCCTCGATGAATCGGCCGTTACCACGATCGCCAACAAGTGGCGCTTCAAGCCGGCTACCTACCGCGGAGTGCCCATCGATTTTAAGGCCACCATCCAAGTCACATTCCGTCTGTACTAGGAGCTCGGGCTTAGTGATCGCCGCCGGTGTTTGGAGATAACTCCACGAGCCAGGCAGCCAGCAAGGGAATGAGAATTTCGTGGTGGCCTGTGAGCGGAATGCCAACGCCTCCCTTCTGCACTGGCCTCTTGATGACATTCTCCCGCGGCCGGTAATGCTGGATGAAGTCGAGATTGGCGGTCGTGAAATCCTTCAACTCGTTGCCGCAATTGCGCACCAGGGTCACGCACTTTAAAAAAACCTCGGGAAGTGTAACGGCCGAGCCGCAATTCAAATAGACTCCGCCGCCGTTCATGCCGGCAACGAGGGTCGCCAACGTGCGAAAATCGCGATGGGATCCCTCGCCGATGTCAGCAGGAGCACAGCTGGGATGGTTGTGGACGATGTCGGCTCCGATGGTAACGTGTACCGTGACGGGAATGGAGCGCGTGTAAGCCTGCAATAAAATGCTGAACGTGCCATGTGCAGGTTGAATCACGCTGAGGTAGCGTCCCACGGATTCACCCAATCCTAAATTTCCCGCGACGCCGTCGCTGATTGCCTGGTTGATGTCCCGGCCGGTTTCTTCGGCCATGCCGAATGCTCCCTCATCAATTTGGGATTCGACATCCTCGCTTGTTGAGCCGATGAGGGCGATTTCGAAATCGTGGATGAGTCCTGCTCCATTGAGGGCGATGCCGGAGACAAATCCGCGATCCATCAGATCGATCAGAATGGGACTCAAACCCGTCTTTATTACATGGCCGCCCAATCCCCACAGGATTGGTTTGCCGGCGCCGTGCGCCTGCACGATCGCTTCTGCCAGATGTCTCAGGTTCTGCGCACCCAGAATGTCGGGCAGTCCGGCCAGGAAATTAGCGACAGACTCACCCTGGACATGAGGACGGCCGAAGCTGCGCACATCAACTTTGCTCGGCCGGTCCTTCAGCGGGTAAGTGCGGACGCGTCTCAAGTCGAACGGACGTACGGGGTATCTGGACATCGCGGCTATAGATCCTTCAAGATAGCATCGATCAGCTCGCACAGAATGTGCGCAATCATGATATGGACTTCCTGTACGCGCGCCGTCGACCGATGCGGCACATGTAGGTGGTAATCCACGGCGTGTCCGAGCTTTCCCCCGTCGCTTCCCGTAAATGCCACTGTGACCAGGCCCATTTCGCGAGCAATCGCGGCGGCACCACACACATTGGGAGAATTGCCGCTCGTCGAAATGCCTATGGCGATGTCGCCTGGCCGTCCAAGGGCCCGGATCTGTCGCGCAAAAACCTGTTCGTATCCGTAATCGTTGCCCACGGAAGTCAAGATGGAAGTGTCGGTCGTCAACGCGATCGCCGCCAGAGGCCGCCGCTCGCGCACAAACCGGCCGACCAGCTCCGCGGCAAGGTGCTGCGCATCTGCGGCACTGCCGCCGTTGCCGAAAATGAGGATCTTGTTCCCGTTCTCGAGCGCCCGGCACATCTCGCGCGCCACTTGGGCGATAGCCTCTTCGTTGGCGCCGAAGAAGGACTCTTTCAGCCGCACGCTTTCATCCACGGCGTTACGGACGAGCTCGTTCATGGCCTCAAAGATCAGCTACCAGCAGAGTATAAGTCAATAGAAAATCGGTGTCAGGTTACCTGACACCGATTTTCTCAATTGAGTACATGACGCAGAGCTTGGCCGGTGGCGGATGCCGTGACCTTGGCAACCTCTTCAGGAGTTCCCAGGGCGACTACCTGTCCCCCTCCATCGCCTCCTTCAGGTCCCAGATCAATTATCCAGTCGGCCATCTTGATGACGTCCAGGTTGTGCTCGATCACAATTACCGTATTGCCGAGCTCAACCAGGCTATTGAGTATGTCCAGGAGATTCTTAACATCCTGGAAATGCAGGCCCGTCGTCGGTTCATCAAGAATGTACAGAGTTCTGCCTGTGGCGCGGCGACTGAGCTCACGTGCCAGCTTTACTCTTTGCGCTTCGCCTCCTGATAAAGTGGTGGCCGACTGCCCCAGCTTGACATAACCCAGACCCACGCTGTTAAGTGTCCGCAGCTTTTGCGCGATCGGCGGAATGTTTTCCAGAAGAGGCAGCGCATCTGCCATGTTCATTTCCAACAGGTCGGCAATCGAGCAGCCCTTGTACTTGACCGCCAGCGTTTCCCGGTTGTAGCGTTTGCCGCGGCAAGTCTCGCAAAGGACATGCACGTCGGGCAGAAAGCTCATTTCTATGCGGCGCAACCCCTCTCCCTGGCACGCCTCGCACCGACCTCCCTTGACATTGAAGCTGAAGCGTCCCGGCTTATATCCGCGCACACGCGATTCGGGCAACAGGGAGAACAGATCCCGAATGTAATTGAAGAGGCCGGTGTAGGTTGCCGGGTTGGAACGCGGCGTTCTGCCGATTGGGGACTGGTCGATTTCGATGACCTTATCCAGAAACTCGATACCCGAAACCTCGTCATGCGCTCCGGGGTCCGCGAGAGCGTGATACAGCTTGCGCGAAAGCGCCTTGAACAGGATGTCATCCACAAGCGAGGACTTCCCCGAGCCGGACACTCCGGTAACGCAGATGAAAAGCCCCAGGGGGAATTCGACGGTAATATTAGCCAGGTTGTTGTGCCTTGCCCCTGTAACTACCAGACGCTTGCCGTTGCCCTTTCGGCGCGTCCGTGGACATTCGATGCGCAGCTCTCCGCTCAAATATTTCCCAGTGAGCGATTCGGGATGTTGCTGCACCTGCTCCAGTGTTCCTGATGCGACGATCCTTCCGCCGGCGTTTCCTGCTCCTGGTCCCAAATCAACGATGTAGTCGGCGGTCCGAATCGTTTCTTCGTCGTGCTCTACTACGATGATTGTGTTGCCGATGTCGCGCAGTCCGGCCAGCGTATCGAGGAGCCGTTGATTGTCACGCGCGTGCAACCCGATCGACGGTTCGTCAAGAACGTAGAGCACGCCCCGCAGCCTCGACCCGATTTGCGTCGCCAGCCGGATGCGCTGCCCCTCTCCGCCGGAGAGCGTGGAAACGGGGCGATCCAGCGAGAGGTAACTCACACCTACATCGAGAAGAAACTCAAGGCGCTCGTTGATCTCCTTTAGGATTTGGCCGGCAATCTTTTGTTCGCGCGCGGTCAACGCAAGTTTTCTGAAAGCCTCGAGGGCATTTCCGAGCGGCAGGCGGGCGAATTCGTCGATGCCCTTACCGTCGAGTTTGACCGCCCGACTTTCAGGGCGGAGCCTGGAGCCGCCGCACGCAGGACAGGCCTGAGCCGAAAACAGGATGTCCACTTCTTCCTGGAGGCGCGTGTTTTCCTCCTCCCGGCGCAGCCCTTCCAGCCACGCCGACACGCCGCGGAATCCCGAACTGTCACGGTAGACATCGTGGGTGTCTGTGGCGGATTCCTGGTTGCCGAAAAAGTAGAATTGCTGGGCTTTGGCGGGAAGCCGCGAGAATGGGGTGGCCGGGCTGCACTTGAAGTTTCCGGCCACTTTGAGCAGAGCCTCGCGAAGGTAGCCGGCAACTCGCTTGTTCTCTATGGAAAAGGATACAGCGTCGATCGGCAGGCTGGGATCGGGGATGACTTTCGAGGGATCGAGGACCATGCGGATTCCCGTGCCGTCGCATTCCGGGCAGGCGCCGTACTTGGAGTTGAAAGAAAAGGAACGCGGCTCCAGCGTCGGGATATTGACTCCGCAATTGATGCACGCTTGACGCTCCGAGAAGACCTTTTCCTCCAGATCGGTGGCCACTACTGTGACCAGGCCCTCAGCCAAGTCAATGGCCGTCTTCGTTGACATCTCGAGCCGCCGCCGAATTCCGGGCCGGATCAGCACTCGGTCGACGATCACTTCAACCGTGTGGGATCGCGTCTTGGAAATCTTGATTTCTTCGTCCAGATCTAGAATGCGTCCATCCACGCGGGCTCGTACGTAGCCTTTCTTCATGTATTTTTCGAAGAGCTTCTTGAATTCGCCTTTCCTGTCCCGCACTACGGGCGCCAGGATCATGACCCGGGTATCCTGCGGGTAGGCCATGATCGAGTCCACAACCTGGTCCACGGACTGGTGGGTAATGGGACGTCCGCACAAGTGGCAATGCGGCTTGCCGATGGAGGCAAATAGCAGACGCATGTAATCGTAGATTTCGGTCACGGTTCCCACGGTGGAACGAGGGCTGCGACTCGTGGTCTTTTGCTCAATGCTGATGGCCGGAGACAGCCCTTCCACGCTGTCCACCTCAGGCTTTTCCATCTGCTCGAGAAATTGGCGGGCGAATGCTGAGAGGGATTCGATGTAGCGGCGCTGGCCTTCGGCATAAATGGTGTCGAAGGCCAGGCTGGATTTTCCCGACCCTGAGAGTCCCGTGACGACCGTAAGCTTGTGTCGCGGAATTTCCAGATCGAAGTTCTTGAGATTGTTCTGGCGCGCGCCGCGCACCACTATCTTTTCTAACATAGCCAGGCCAAATCATTAATTGTACGTTTGCGAGGCGAAGCCAGTCAACGCCAGTCGCAAGGGTTCGCGGTTATGGAAGTAAAGGCAAAAGCAAACCTCGAAGGCTCAAAGTACTCAAAGAATCTCCAAGAACGCCCATCGGGTAGGCAGGCATCGCATTTTTCGATCATGCGCACGACTCTTCAAAAAGGCTAAACAGATACTGGACAGCCTGACGCAATCACGATCACCACGTTTGACTTATAAGGGTGGCAAATTAGTAATGTGAATCAGCTCCGCAATAATGAGGCCAGAATCATCGATCAATTCTGCCCGGCCTATGCTCACGCACGCGAGGGCTACTGAACAAAATCAACAATGCTCTATCCGAGGAACATCCTATGATCCGCAAACAAGACGCACTTGATTACCATTCTGAAGGACGGCGCGGCAAAATCGAGGTGGTCGCAACGAAACCCTGCCAAACCCAGCGCGACCTCTCGCTTGCCTACACACCAGGGGTCGCGGAACCCTGCCTCGAAATCGAGGCCAATCCGGAAGATGCCTACAGATACACCGCCAAGGGAAATCTGGTCGCGGTAGTCACCAATGGCACGGCGGTGCTCGGCCTGGGCAATATCGGACCCTTGGCCGGCAAGCCGGTCATGGAAGGCAAAGCTGTGCTCTTCAAGCGCTTCGCCGACGTCGATGTATTCGATATCGAGCTGAATTCCCAGGACCCCGAAGACATCATCAAAGCAGTTACGCTCCTGGAGCCTACTTTTGGCGGTATCAATCTGGAGGACATCAAGGCGCCCGAGTGCTTCCACATCGAGGAGACTCTCAAGGCGCGCTTGAACATTCCCGTTTTCCACGACGATCAGCACGGCACAGCCATTATTAGCGGCGCCGCCTTGCTGAACGCTCTCGAGTTGGTGAACAAGAAAATCGAGAACGTGCGCGTCGTGTTTTCCGGCGCCGGCGCCGCGGGAATTGCCTGCGCAAAGCTGTATGAACGTCTGGGCGTGCGGCGGCAGAATATCCTCCTCGTCGACACTAAAGGCGTCGTGCATAAAGGGCGCACGGAAGGCATGTCTCCGTACAAGGAGTATTTTGCGGCCGACACCAAGGCGCGCACGCTTGCGGATGCCATGAAAGGCGCCGATGTCTTTTGCGGAGTCTCCACCAAGGGGGTCGTTTCCCAGGAGATGGTGCGATCCATGGCCGACAAACCGATTGTGTTCGCGATGGCCAACCCTGATCCCGAAATCACTTACAATGATGCGCTCGCGGCCCGTTCCGACGTAATCATGGCCACGGGACGGTCCGATTTCCCCAATCAGGTCAATAATGTCCTTGGGTTTCCGTTCATTTTCCGCGGCGCTCTGGATGTCCGCGCCACCGCCATCAATGACGAAATGAAGACCGCCGCCTGCATGGCGCTGGCAAATCTCGCCAAGCAAGACGTCCCGGACTCCGTAATTCGAGCGTACGGCGGCAAACGGTTCGGATTCGGGCCCGAGTACATCATCCCAAAACCGTTCGACCCTCGCGTGCTGCTATGGGAAGCTCCGGCGGTCGCCAAAGCCGCCGTGGAATCCGGTGTTGCGCGACAGCCAATCACAGATTTTGAGGCGTACAAGGACGCGCTCGAAGCTCGTTTAGGCAAGTCGAGAGAAGTGATGCGCGTGTTTATCCACAAGGCGCAGTCGGCGCCAAAGCGCATCGTGTTCCCGGAAGGGGAAGAAGAAAAGATCCTGCGCGCCGCCCATATCGTCCTGGACGACAGAATCGCGAAACCGATATTACTCGGGAATGTCGAGATTATCCGCCGGCATATCGCGGAACTGGGCCTCGATCTGAAGGACGCCGAAGTAGTGGATCCTTCTGCGTCTCCAAGGCTCAAGGACTATACCCTCGACTTTTATCGGGCGCGCCAGAGAAAAGGTTCGACTCTGGTCGAGGCCGAACACAGAATAAAAACCAATAACAACCTTTTCGGCATAATGATGCTGCAGAGCGGAGCAGCCGACGGATTGATTTCCGGTTTGACTCAGCACTATCCCGACACGCTACGGCCCGCACTCCAGATCATCGGCAAGAAAGAGGGTGTCTCCAAAGTCGCAGGCCTGTACATGATGATCTTCAAACACCAGACGGTTTTCATTGGCGACGCCACGGTTAATATCGAACCCTCGGCGGAGGATCTGGCGGAAATCGCTCTCTTGACTGCGGAACGAGTCCGGCAGTTCGACATCGAACCCCGCGTAGCCATGCTCTCATTCAGCAACTTCGGCGGCACGCAGCACCCGTTGTCCGAAAAGGTCGCGCGCGCGGTTGCATTGGTCAAGAAGGCGGCGCCAGACCTGATGATCGACGGTGAGATGCAGGCCGACACTGCCGTTTCATCTGAGATCATCCATGAGGTTTATCCATTCAGCACGCTGAAGAAGCCGGCGAACATCCTGATTTGCCCGGACCTGACCTCCGCCAATATCGCTTACAAATTGCTGGCGCGTCTTGGCGGTGCGACAGCCATAGGTCCCATGCTGATGGGCATTCGCAAACCGGTGTATCTGTTGATTCCAGGGAACGATGTTAACGACATCGTGAATACAACTGCACTGGCAGTGTGCGACGCACAAGTGTCGGCGCGGAAAACGGGAGGTGCGGAAAACGCAAAAGCAGGAGAGGCTTGAGTCGACCTTTTGGAGAAAACACCGATTCGCCGTGCCTTCCGGGAGGATTCCCGGCCACAGAGCGGGGAATCGAAAACTTCTCGCGGGCGTACTAGCGTCACCCGGGAATGCTTCCCTTGGCGGACGATTACTGCCCGAAGGCTCGACGGACTCTGCTCCGGCGGCGGGCGGATCGGATCGGCTGCAGCATTTCAGGAGATCGCGCACGATTTCCTGCAATAACGGGATCTACGATCTCCCCACAGAGAATGCACACAAAGCCGGCAGCACGCGTATGCGCGTTCCTGTCGCGGAGTTCGAATGGATACATCAAACCATTGCATCGTTGGCACTTCATAGAGCCTCTCAGATCTTCGATTCTCAGCCGATCATGGGAATCGCTGGTTCCATCTGTAACACCTGCCCTCGCATTCGGCAGCGCTTTGGGGTTCGCCCGGCAGGCGCCCACGCAAGCAGGTTGGATACTAGCAATAGGCTGAGAGAGGAAAAACTAGGTTAGTCCCTAGTACCATAGGGGGAAACACCTCAGAAGTGCGTCCCATTAGGGACGCACTGAGAGTAGCCCGGCACTTCAGTTCCGGAACTGTCGGATACCTTCTCGCAAGTCCCGTAGGGACGGCTGAGTTCGCGGAGATACCTCTCGTTTGAGTGCATGGAGAGTCTGTCATCCATGTCCTGAATGTCATTCGTCCCTACGGGACTCGTCGTAAATCTTATGCCTAATCCCGGCACTGAAGTGCCGGGCTATTGTCGCGGCGTCCCTACGGGACGCATAATGGCGAAGGTCCGAACGGCCAAGAGGCCGGTGCGACCCAAAACGGCTAAGGTCCGGAGGGACGTCATAAACAAGAAAGCGTCTTATTCTTTATAGCTTTCTGTCACACATGGCGGAAAATAGGACGCATTTCGGGAGGAGTCATCGGTATGAAAGTCATTGCTGATCTTTGCGTCGTTCCATTAGGGGTCGGCGTGAGCCTTGGTAAATATGTCGCGGAATGCGAGCGTATCCTGACGAAGGCCGGTCTGAAAGTCAAACTGCACGCCTATGGGACCAACATCGAAGGCGAGTGGGACGATGTCGTGGCAGCAATCAAGGAATGCCACCGCGCGCTGCACGTCATGGGAGTGCCGAGAATCAGCTCATCAGTCAGATTGGGCACACGGATAGACCGCGAGCAAACCATGGAGGACAAGATTCGCAGCGTCGAGAAGGCGCTAGGTAATTGACCGGTGTTTCAAACGGGCGCGGGCGGCTATCGGTTTCCCGCCGCCTGCAGCTGCTTTTCGCGAATCAGCTTGAACTCGCTGCCTGCTTTCCACTCGGGATATTTGTCTGCCTCGGCGATACGGTATCCAATTAACCCGTAAAACTGCAGGTCCTGCACTGCGCCGCTCATGTCCCAGTCCGGACGCACGATATCAGCCGGCTGGTGGTAAATGTGCGCGGTGAATTCCTCTTTGATTTTTCTCCCGTAATCCGGAGGCTTGCCCACATAATCGATGCCGCCGCCGCTGGCCAGAGCTGGCACCCCCAGTTTGGCGAACGGAAAGTGGTCCGATCGATAGTAGGAGCCCTTCTCGGGGGTCGGATCAGGCTTGATCACCCTCCCCTGTTCCGCCGCAACCTGCTGAGCATAGTCATCAAGCTCTGAGTTTCCCAATCCCACAATGGTCATGTCATGAGTTCGCCCATAGACGTCCAACACATCCATGTTGATGTCGGCAAGAGTCTTGGCCAATGGATGGAGTGGATGCAAGGCGTAGTATTGGGAGCCGAGAAGGCCTTGTTCCTCGGCCGTCAGGGCCAGGAAGAGAATCGACCGCTTCGGCCGGGGCGACATGGCGACGTATGCGCGGGCAAGTTCGATTAATCCGCCTATGCCGGTGGCATTATCCTGGGCGCCATGGTAGATCTTGTCGCCGTTCACCTCGGGCCCAATGCCCAGATGGTCCCAGTGTGCCGTGTAGATCACGTATTCCTGCTTGAGCCTGCGGTCGCTGCCCTCCACTTCACCTGCCACATTCCGCGAGACGATGGTGCGGACCGAGTTGTGAATCGTAGTGGAGGCATTGACGCCGAGTGCCACAGGTTTGAACGTGCGGGTGACGGCTTCCTTTTTAAGAGCGTCAAAATCCTTTCCTGCCAACGAAAACAGCTTCTTGGCCTGATCGAGTGAGATCCAGCCCTCGACCGAAGCGCGCGACATGTTCTTGTCAGGCGCGATCAGGTCAAACTGTTCGGTGATTTTATTCTGCACGACGGAGAACGGATAACCGGCTGGCTCCGTCTCATGAACGATCAGGATACCTGCAGCTCCCATCCTGGCGCCGATCTCGTACTTGTAGGTCCAGCGCCCGTAGTACGTCATGGCGGATCCGCCAAAAACTTTGGGATCAAGCTGGCCCGGATTGGCAGGATCCGGCACCGGCGGATCCCCGATCAGCATAACGAGGGTCTTTCCTTTGAGATCCGCACCCTTGTAATCATCCCAGGAAAACTCCGGCGCCTGTACTCCGTAGCCGACGAAGACCATTTCGGATTCCTTGAGTTCAACGGTATCGGTGACGCGCTTGGTCCATGCCACGAAGTCGTCCTTGAACTTGAGGCTCTGCACCCGGTCCCCCTTCTTGAACGTGAGGCTCACCTGCGGATCCGGCGTGATCCCGACGAGCGGGACTTTCTGAATGAAGGTGCCGTCGGGACTTGCAGGCTTCAGCCCGGCCTTCCTGAACTGATCGACAATATATGCGACGGTAAAATCCTCGCCCTGCGTTCCGGGAGCCCGGCCTTCGAATGCGTCCTGGGAAAGCATTTTTGTGTGATCGAGAATGGCGTTGCCGTCGATCGCCGCGAACGCCTGCGCGGCAGTTTTTCCGAGTTGACCTGGCGGTGGTCCTGCACAATTCGCCGCGAGCAGCGCGAGCGCCAAAAAAGGGATTTTAATTGCGGATGACTTCATGGCGATCTCCTTAGTATGCCGCATAACCTAGATGTTTTGGATTGGCGTTGCAAGCAGTTTCAGAACCATGGAACAGGCATACTGCATCAATCAACGGCCACGAACTCCTGCGTTCCGCGGTATGGGGTGAGATACTATTCATCTTAATTGGAATGCGGACGGACAGTTTTTCTGGAGCACACAACCGCCGCAGTCCGGATGACGCGCAGTACAGATCGTGCGCCCGTGCAGAATCAGCCTATTGCCGAATTCGGTCCAGTCCTGCCGAGGCACCAGCGCGATAAGATCCTGTTCGATCTTGTTGCCCGAATTGTCTTTGTGAGCGGTGAGCTTGATGCGCTGAGAGAGCCGGATGACGTGCGTGTCGACGACGATCCCCTCATTCTTCCGGAAGGCTCCGCCCAGCACCACATTTGCTGTCTTGCGCGCTACGCCGGGGAGAGTAAGCAGATCAGCCATGTTGTCGGGCACGTTGCCCCTGTAATCTCTTGCAATTCTGTTGGCGGCTCCCAGAACCGACTTCGTTTTGTTGTGATAGAACCCGGTCGACTTGATCTCATTCTCGAACACCTTCGGGTCGGCGGCGGCGTAATCGGCCGCCGAGCGGTACTTCTTGAACAGATGCTCGGTCACCATGTTCACACGCTTGTCCGTGCATTGGGCCGAAAGGATAGTCGCGATCAGGAGCTCCAGCGGGTTGCTGAAGTTCAAGGCAATGCGCGGGTCGGGATAGGCCTTTTTGAGGATCTTGGTGATTTCAGCGGTTCTTTCTTTGCGTTTTGCCAATGATTCCACAGGCATGTTCGTACCCCTCCGCTGGAATTAAAAGACGGAACTTTCCTTCCTTGTTTCCGATTCTACTACGACACGAAATTGGAGATGCCAACCATTTTCGCCATTCCTTCTTGAATCTGCCGAGATTCTCGCGGCGAAAATGGTTGGCGTCCTCAATTTCGCACAATTTCGCAAGTCGACTTTCTCGACCGGCGGCTTGAACCGACACCCGATATGAGAGAAGATGTTCGCGGTGCGCAAATACGAAATAGAGACGGCTTCTGAACGTTCTTGTATCTGAGAGCTATCGAGAGGTCGTTTTCGAGCCAGGTGCAATGCTTTTGAGGCGCGCGACGCAAGGCGGATAGCGGGAAACCACGATCGCAGAAAGGGGAAGATGGCCAGGAAGCCCAGAAAACCGAAGACATTGAAGGGTTATGAAGCGCAGAATCTGATCTTCTTCCTCTGTTTCATCCTGGCAATGGGAGGCGCCGGCGCGTTTCTTTTCCATACATTCAAGAATAAGGACAACCCCCCGGAGAAGCCGTTCGACCCTCACGGGATCCTCTCAGAAGTAATTTCCACAGTTTCGGATTCCTGCTATTTCTACCTTGGAACAGACGTTTCCGCATCAACCCACAACTATCATAACCGTCGCGCGATCCCTGCAAACGACGACGGCTTGGTGAAGGGACTGTTCGACATTCCCGGAGTCGTTGAAGTTGTCATTGATAAGAAGCTGATCGTGCTGACCAAAGACCCCAAGGCTCATTGGGAAGCCATCCAGCCCCCGGCCAGAGAGCTCATAAAAGCCCACCTCCACATCCATCCGTGAAAGGTGCTACCTGTCCGTAGCGAGGCTTGGCCAAGCGTGGCAGTTCTGGCGTTCTGTCAAATTATCCTCGATACTGATTTGAATCCTGTGTGGGCATGGAACGAGTTCGATTATATGGACGTAACTCGCCATCCTTTGAGTTTTCCGGACTGGACTCACTCCAACGCGGAGATCTATTCGGCCGCTGATGAAAACCGTGACTAAATAGAACTGTACCATGGCAGGACTTGGCCCGCACGCCGCCTCTGCGCCCAATTCGCACCGGAGAACTGCTACCATAGCCAATTAACGGCCCAATCTTCGCGAACTGTGGCTCTCCCGAGATTACCGTTGCCGCTAGCCCAGTACCAGGCCTTTTGCAGGGTCCTAGCGATTGTTCCAAAGTGGAAAGTGTCGAACGTAACCTCGCTATCCAGATGCAACGTGATAAAATCTCCACGATCGCTCCCAAAGTACTGAAGTTTCATTTGAGACATGTCATGTTGCACCGCTGAGGAAACATCTACTGGAACCCATCCGACACCCTGGGCGAAGAACTCAGCTTTCACATGCTGTTGAACGTTGATAATCTCCCCAATTTTATCGCCCGGCCTTGCCGAGACAGCCCAGCGACCGACCAAAGTTCGAGCGGGAATCCCTTGCGAGCGCAATACCGCCACGAACAGATTGCTGAGCCCAAGGCAATCCGATTTTCCCGCCCGGCACACCTGCGATGCAGAGCGATCCTGATCCATACGATACTCGTATAGGAACCCTCTGGCCACGGCTTGGAATACACGGCGTGCGAAGGCTATCTCACCTTCATCACTCTCTCTATTGCCGACGCCGGATTTAACGGCCCATGCATGAACCTGCTTGTCGCGGTAGTCAAAATCCGGTGTTGGGAGGAGAAACCACAATTTCTCATCACCGCTCAACTGTCCAAAGCGCACATCTACAGCATAGTTCGTGTCGCGAGGCACCAGCGTTCTTGCGTATAGATAGGCTTCGATGATCAGCTGTAGCGTGATCCCTTGACGCATAGATTTATTGGTTGCTGGAGCGTCGATATAGAAAATAGACTGTTTTCGCGGGCTCAAGTCTCGGACGATAGAGCCCGCTGGAATTGTCCTTGCGCCAGCGATCTTCTGACTCGGAAGCTCAGGTGGCACTGGCACAATCAGCTCCCACTCGCGCGCCGCGAGCGATGGAGCTTGAATCGCACATGTGTACAGCGCCGAGACCTTCTTCGAAAATTCCATATCCAACGTGTACGCGCTATTGAGTCCGGGGGGCACGGCCGGCAGAGAATCTAGGAATTTGCGATCACGAGTAGAAAGGACCGCAAGCGATTGGGTCTGTGAGGCCAAATTCATGCCAGAGAGAACCGTTATCAGCAACCCCACAAGACAAAAACCGTGGATGGCTTTCATGAGATCTAATCGCCTTTGGAACGACAGTTCAGTTCTCTTTGCCACCCAGACTGGTCGGCGGCAGCAGCTTGCAGCCCGGGAATAGACGGAACATCCGTTCCCGCAGGCGCTACTGCCCACCATGTGATTGTCGCCATTATACACTTGGCCTATGGCACATGCCCGCATTGCGCATAGATCCTGCCAGAGGGCGGCAGAGCAGTCGCCTGTCTCACAATGGGCTCCCGTCAAGCCCTTCCCCCTGGCGTCACCCTTCCCCCTATGCCATTGCTCATGCTCGGTTTGATTGCCTATCAGATACCTTTTTGGTGTACCCCAGTGACGTTTGAGGTAAGCTGGAGGCGTAGTTTTCCCCCCACCCCCACAATACGGCCAAGTGATTAGCGAGCGCGAAACTGCCCTCGAGCCGGGACGGCGCTTGAGGAGGTACAACTCCACCTGGACCAAATACCGGCATTGCGGACGTAATACGGGTAAACCGGAAACAATGTCCAGGGCTCGCCAATCACCAGGCTTTCCCGAGCCGCCTCGACAACTGCTTTGGTCACTTTTTGTAGTGCGTTGACTTCGATAATTCGCTCCATCTGGGTGAGGAGGCGACTGAGCCACCGGAATTCGCCGCCCATCATGCGGATGATCGCCGCCATGGTTTCCGGGTCCAATGGCTGGTCGGAAAGGTGCACCCCGGGAGGCGTCCAGTGCTGCTCCAGCAGACGACGAATCTCCGCAGCACCCAGCGGAGCGGAATCGCCGTGGGACAACGTGGTCATCGCAAGCTTCGCTCGCGAAGTCTCAATAAGAGTCTCAGTGCTGCCTCATCAGTATAACGCGGATACTTCGTGCGTCCTTGAGCCTGTAAATTCCTTCAAGCGAAATCACTCCTCGATTCAGCGGGGTGACCCTGGCTGCGTTCTCGGAAGTGTCCAGCTGGACACGGAAATCCATGATTCCATCGCCGTCAATGTCAACTTCCTCGTCAATGTGAGACGGAATCGACTGAACGGGCGCCCAATCCACTTGCACGAAACCTTGCCGGGATTCCCAAAGCAAGCCATCGAATACCGGCCTGTGTATACGGGTCTCGTACTGCCCGTGACCGACTTTCCTGACGACTTCCGCACCGGTGTACCATGGGCTCACATGGACGCCGGTAATCGAGATCAGCTTGTGAGCCCAGAAATCCATGCCCAGGAAAGTAACCAGCACCACCGGCACCATCAAAGATGCCAACATATATCCTGCTGTTTTCGTCACCCGGTTCATCGTGTTTCTTTCCTCCCAAATTCCCGCCTGGAGCCGTCAAATCACGCTTCGGAAAAAGTTAATGGCGAGCAAAATTGCACCGTAAATATCTCCCCCGCCGAGCGTAGCCGCGAAAACAAATGCCGGATATAAAAACAATATTCGAGCAGCGTTTGATGCTGAAACTGCTGTGCCCTTAATATGAAATGAAACAGCCTTCTTAGGACAGGCATCGACACAGTGACCACATTTGGTGCATGACATCAGCGTTGTCCCTCGCTTTACACTCTCCTCGTCCAGCGAGAATGTCGGGCACGTGTTGACACAATGGCTGCAGTCGCTGCATTTTTCGCGGTCAATCCGAATGTCAAATACGTTCAGCTTGTTGGTGAACGATTGGAACGAGGCGAAGGGACAGAACAATCCGCACTGAATTCTCCGGCGGGTGAGAATCGGTAATACGACTACCAGACCGGCGAATAAAGACACGAAAATGAAAGTTGCCACGAGCGTCCTCAGCGAATCCACCTTCTCGAACTCAGTGACGGCTTTGAACGGGCAAAGCCAGAAACAGTACGTCGGGTAAAGGGCTATGGCAGAAGTAAGCGCGCATCCCAACAGGACGGCGTGCGGCATATAGGTCCACTTGCGATCGATGTTCTTGATGACGGGTTTCTTGCGGATCCGGGAGCATCCGTCGTCCATGCCTCCGAAAAAACACGCCCAACTGCACCAGCCTCGCCCAAGGGCGAGCGACGCTCCCAACCAGATGATCATCATTCCCGCTATCGGCGCAAACCCGCCAAGCATATGCCCCGGGAAAATAATGGTCCTGTTCAGTGCCGCCGGAATGATGGTCATTGGAATGACCAGGTGGCAAAACGGCGTGTCCCCGTTGATCATGTCCTGCCGCGTCAATGCCAGACTTCCACGCACCTGGACAAGGCCGGTCATGAACGTGATCACAAAGCAGATCGCAATCGTAATGAAGAGTGTGGACCGGTATTTGTCGGTTTTACCGGTATAAAGCATCAGGAAAAACAGGAGGTTCAGGAAGACCAGGGTGAGAGCAGTTGCCGCCACCTGCGGCACGCTAGAGGGCAGGCGCCCCTGAGTTACCATCAGCAACGTCAATAACAACATAGGCATAACGAGGATCAGGGCCCTCGAAAGGCCCAGCTTCCCGGGTTGTCTGGCGTCTACTGCGACTGCTTTGTCCATAGCTCGACAATGCCTCCTCCAAACATCAGGGTCCCAACATAGAAGTAGTACACGGCTATTACCAGGGCAGAGAGCTTTCCCACGGTCCGCAATAACTTGAACCGATTTAAAGAGCCAAGAAATGGCGCGGGGAGAAAATAGACCGAGGTGCCCACGAAAAAGAAGAGGAAAAACAGAACACTGCCGGCAAGGCTGCCCGTTTCGGTTGCGCCGGTGAAAGCCAGGAGAAACGGCGGGCACAGGTTTAATCCCGTCACAAACCCGAGCAGCGGCGGGAGAACGCCCGAATCGCGAATCGATTCCCTGGACAAGAATGATTTCAGCGGACGTGCCGCGCAGGGGGCAGCCGTCTTGCTCAGTCCATAAACGAATAGGAAGCCGGAGAGCACAAGGTAGACCAAACCTAGAACCAGACCTCGCCGGCTGATTTTTTCGAGCAGAAGCCGGCTTGTGATCCAGGCAAGAATCGCGAAGAGGAGATAGCCCGCAAGGCGGCCGAGCAAGAATTCCGTCACCACGAAAAAGTTGCGCCTGGTATTCCTCCCTTCGCCGAGCAGGAATGGAACCAGGACCGGAGCACAATAGGCTAGACAAACGGTTCCGTTCGACAATCCCAGGAGCAGCCCGTGCATGCGCTTCTTCCCTCGCCCTACGCACGCGGTGCCATGTCAAAAGCCCAAGGCTTCGATTGCGCGATTTTGGAGCTAAGACGCTTCACCGCGCCAAAATGAGATACCGCTTGCAGGAGCCAGGGGAGAATATCATTGGTCGGGTCGGATAATCCGCTGAAATCTGCCGACTATCGGGTTGGGAATGCACTAACGAGCCTGGACGTGCTGCTGTATCCACGTCGTGATCGTCGGCAACAGCTCTGGCAAGAATTTCTTTTTCAACGTGGTGTCTTCACTGACGTTCCCGGTCTTCGCTTCCTGGTACAGGTGACTGGCCTTCGGCAGCACCTTGATCGTCACGTCGTGATTGCCTGCCTGCGCAAGTGCCTGCTATGGATAGGCGAAATAAGCTGCGTCATGGCGGCCGTCTTCTGCGGCACGACCTCCTGCATGTGATCCCACCTGCCTCCGATATGGAGGCCTTATGGTGTAGAGATCGGGAAGATCGGGGGACAGCCTGTCCCCCGATTCGTAGCTTGTCCCCCGATTGATTCGCCCCGATTCGCATGGCTCGCATTGGGGAGCCATCCAGCCGCCTGCCAGAGAGATCATAAAGGCCCACCTCCACATTCATTCTTTAAAAGGGTGAGAAGCCGAACGAGACTTGTGCTCCGGCATCCGTTGCTTCGCATCTCTCGGGCGGAAAATCGTCGTGTGGATAAAGCCTAACCTCGGCGGATATGTAGGATTAGAAGATCTGGCGGAGAGGGGGGGATTCGAACCCCCGGTAAGGTTTCCCCTACACACGCTTTCCAAGCGTGCGCCTTAAACCACTCGGCCACCTCTCCGGAAACGACGCAGATGCTACAGGGGTTGCACGAGCAAGACCGCCAGATTGTACGATGCCCGCACACCAACCGCAAGCCTGCGGATGCGGAAATCAACGGCCAGGATCGCAGACAGGGGCGGCGAGAGACTTTGGAAGGGATGGTGTACCATGCAAAGAGTGATCGAGTCGGCAGACATTTCGTCAAGCTGCAGATCCGCAAATATCTCGCGACCCCGGTTGGCGCTCTATTGTTTTCGAGAGCGTCTAAGTACTTTAGGAGATCATATCCGCAATCCTTGCTTTTCTGCGTCTCTCCATCGTCGTAGGAATTCGGGACAATTCTTGGGAAATGCTCATCGTGATGTAACTATTTGATTTTCAATGAAATGCCCGCGGGCAAGGAATGACCATTTGAAAACTGTCGGATTACCGGACAGATTGGGAGACAAAGATTGTCTCCAGAAGTGATTTCGGCATGAAGTTTTTGTGCAATAAGTCCAATGGATCCAATAGAAGCAGACTCTCTGTTTTTTATCGATTGGAACACCGAAACTGCGGCATCAATATTGCTTCAAAAATACAGTGATTCCGTGAAAGCAAGCGTATAGGGCCGCCGACCTGTCACGATATATGAGAATGGACTTCCTAGTGCGAGACACACAGGTCATGCCGACAACCCGCTTAGAGTCTACCCACGCCATGCTGACCGACAACGCCCCGCAGGATACGACTTTCAAGGCACGGTCCAGGCGCTTTCCCATCCAGACCTTGCTTCGCTTTCGCCAAAGAGGCGCAACCGGCTGGAGCGAAACTACCACGGTCAACATCAGCCGCTCCGGCGTCTTGTTTGAGACCGCGAAGGATCTGCCGGTTAACACTCTCCTTGAAATGCAGATCCTGTTTCCAGCCAGGATCACACAAGGCATACCCTCGAACGTCATCTGCTGGGGGCCGGTCGTCCGCACGGAGCCGACCCATGCGGCCGCAGCAATTCGCCACTACCGGTTTCGGCGAATAATAGCCTGATGAGAACGCACAGATAATCGCCGGCACACACCGATTTCATCGCCTCGTTCCCGGTGCAGCGCGCAGGCCCAAACTTCATGGTGCCCGACCCGATCACAAAAGCCGAGGCGCCCACGAAAGCCAAGTGACCCACCCTCGAGGGCACCGTGGACGCCGGGCGCACGCGTTTCGACGTCAGATTCCCTGAAGCCAGTAGGTGCGGTCGAGGGTGCGGTACTGGATCGCTTCCGAGACGTGGCCGGCCAGGATCTTTTCGGATCCTTCCAGATCGGCGATCGTACGCGAGACACGCAGGATGCGGTCGTAGGCACGAGCTGAAAGACCAAGTTTCGTAATCGCGCTCTCCATTTGCTTCTCGCACTCTGCGTCGAGTTTACAGAAGCGGCGCAGCGTTCTCGGCGTCATCTGCGTGTTGCAGATTTGGCCGAACGGCGCCAGGCGTCCGCTTTGACGCCGGCGCGCCTCCATGATGCGCGCCAGAATCACCGAGGATTCCTCCGATTTTTCATCTTCCCGCAGCTCCTTGTACTTCACCGCCGGCACCTGTATGTGCAGATCAATGCGGTCGAGCAGCGGCCCGGAAATCCGCGCCAGGTAACGCTGAATCATCGCCGGCGTGCAGGTGCATACGTGCAGTGCATCGCCGTGAAACCCGCATTGGCAGGGGTTCATTGCGGCAGCGAGCATGAATGAGGCCGGAAAAGTCAGCGACATCGACGCGCGGCTGATCGTGACCTCGCCGTCCTCGAGCGGCTGCCGCAGCACATCCAGCACGTGCCGCTGGAACTCGGGCAGCTCATCCAGAAACAACACGCCGTTGTGCGCCAGGCTGACTTCTCCGGGACGCGGCACCGTGCCGCCGCCGATCAATCCCGCATTGGATATGGTGTGGTGCGGCGATCGGAATGGCCGCGTCCCGACCAGGCCGGCCTTCTCCGAAAGCAGGCCGGCCACCGAATGGATCTTTGTCGTCTCGATCGCCTCGTCGAAGTTCATTGGCGGCAGGATCGTCGGCAGGCGGCGTGCCAGCATCGTCTTTCCAGATCCCGGGGGACCAATCAGAATAATGTTATGCCCTCCCGCAGTCGCGACCTCCATGGCGCGTTTGGCCTGGTACTGCCCTTTGACATCCTTGAAGTCGACCGGATAGGTGCTGCTCTGAACCAGAAGCTGCTTGCGATCGACGATCAGAGGAATCCAGGGTTCACGGCCGTTGAGCATCTCGACCACGTGGGATAGCGAGCGGGCAGCAAATGCCTTGATCCCATCCACCACTGCAGCCTCGCGCGCGTTCGCTTCCGGAACGATCAGATGGCCGATGCCCCGCTCACGTGCCATTACCGCCATGGAGAGTGTTCCTTTGACGGGACGCACCGTGCCATCCAGCGAAAGCTCCCCCAGAAAGAGAAACTCGGAAAGGTTCTGCGTGCGCACGCAACCCGACGCCCCCAGGATGCCGACTGCCATCGGGAGATCAAACGCCGAGCCTTCCTTCTTGACGTCCGCTGGAGCGAGATTGATCGTGATATGTTGGGGAGGAAGCGGGTATCCGCAATTGCGCAGAGCGGCCTTAACGCGCTCGCTGCTTTCCTTGACAGCCGTGTCCGGCAGGCCCACGGTCATCAGATTCAGCTTCTGACCAGAGCTCAGGTCTACTTCCACGGAAATCGGGTAGGCAGTGATGCCGAAGACGGCTGCTGACTGCACACGGAAGAGCATGGGTTGGCATAGCCTCTTTTCTACCTATCCAACTGCCATACCCTGGTTTTGAGCGAAAAAATCTCCTGAGAGGAGGTGCGGCTCTCTTTCTCAATCCGTGGCCTTGCTCGACCGCTCGCGCACGGGGCAGGGCGGCAGCGGGGCTTCATCAGCAAAGATCGCAGAATTTGCTTCCAGACATTCCTCCGGATTGCAGCATGTGCGGCACACCCTCTTAATCGCACGAAAGCTCAGAAGTTTGATGTCAGGCGAAAGGAAACCGTTCTTTGTCGGCTCCTGTCGAAGGAGATCCGTACTCAGATATTTCTTGTTGTCGTCAGGGAAAATCGTAACCACAACGGCGTCCGCACCCAATTCATTCTGTGCGATCAGCGCGCCCAGGAGGTTCCCTCCCGAAGATATTCCCACTCCGAGTCCTAACTCGGCCGCGAGCTTTTGCGCCATGATAATCGCGTCGCCATCGTCCACACTAATCACTGGATTGAGGGCATGCAAATCTACGATCGGGGGGATGAATTCGTCAGAGATTCCTTGGATTCTGTGCTTGCCCACTTTGTGCCCAGTAGAAAGCGTCGGCGAGTTGGACGGCTCCATCGGATGGAGTCTGATCGAGGGCCGCCTTTCCTTCAAGAAGCGGCCGACCCCCATGATTGTCCCCCCCGTGCCGACCCCGGCGACAAACGCATCTGGATAGAGTGACTGCACTCTCAGCTGCCACCAGATCTCGGGACCCGTGGTTCGGTAGTGCGCTTCGCTATTGTCCTCGTTCGCAAATTGACGAGGCAGAAAAACACCACCTCTGGAGCCGGCCAATTCCTCCGAACGCCGGATGCTTCCCAGAAATCCGCCTTGCTCCTTGCTGATTAATACGATTTCAGCGCCGAGGCTCTTGATGAGATTGATCCGTTCCGCGCTCATCCAATCCGGCATAAAAATAACCACAGGGTGACCCAGAGCACGTCCGATGGCAGAAAAAGCTATTCCCGTGTTGCCGCTGGTGGCTTCGGCGATTACATCGCCTGCATTAAGGCCACCTCTTTCATAGCCTTGCTGCATTATGAAAAACGCCATCCGGTCCTTGATGCTGCCGGTCATATTCAGATTCTCGGCCTTGGCGTAAAGCGTTCGCTTCTGGCCGCGAAACGAGAATTCGATCGCCAGCAAAGGCGTGTTGCCGATCATTGGGGCCAAATCGCGGATGCGTCGATGATAATCATGATTCAAGGTATGAATCCTCCGTCGTTCCAAAGCTTGTCGTGGTTCTCGCAAGAACTGCGCTCGGCGATGCGCGAGCTGTCCGAGATTCCGCGGCAAAAGAGATGCCGAAGACGGCGACCTTCTGCTTGCGGTGTGCCATTCGCATCGCGGGCGAGGCATAAGAATACCCCAGGTTGAACCCTGGAAACCTCAAAAAGATGCCGGCGCAGTCGTCTTGGGATTGTGATGACAACTAACGCCACTTCATCCCCTGGACCTGGACCTAAACCTGGACGTGGACTTGGACGATTCCGCCCGACTCAAACTTTCGTCAGGATGCTCTCGAGAACGAATCGAGTACGAGAACAACCCAGTCGAAGTCCAAGTCCAGGTCGAAGTCCAGGTCCAGGTCGAAGTCCAGGTCCACGAGGAAGCAGTGGCTCAAGTCAACGCTTACGGGCT